>ENA-ORCZ01000227-ORCZ01000227.1-marine-metagenome-genome-assembly--contig:-NODE-227-length-35634-cov-3.803780_pt1 | contig 35634 bp, 34 predicted proteins | sample MGYA00237785_ERZ508519 | MGnify/ENA primary metagenome ERZ508519 (study PRJEB26189, sample SAMN06268790) | marine metagenome | isolation source: Bioluminescent Bay, La Paraguera, Puerto Rico | place...
CCGCCTGGATCTACCTCGCAAGCATCGAACTCATCTTGAGGCGATTGGCTAAACTCAAAAAATGAATTTCGAGTCAGACTCTGAGGAGGACCAATGGTCCGTCTCGAAGGATGGGCCGCTTGCTCAGCGTGTGCCGCCCATCCTTCGAGGCAGCGCTTTGCGCTTCCTCAGGATGAGGTCATTTGTTGCGAATGGTATTAACCCACTCGCTTGCGCTTGAACATCTGTTCCGTCACGGCCCTGCCCCACTGGTCGCCGACATATTCGTCGGCAAGCACAAACCCGTTCCTCTCGTAGAGCGCCCGGGCGGCATCGAGGCCCTTCAGCGTCCAGAGGTGGACTTCTTCGAAGCCGAGGCGGTCGCAGTGCTCAAGGGCCTTTTTCAGAAGCGCCTTGCCAAGACCCTGGCCGCGCAGGCGTTCGGAGAGGATAAACCAGCGCAGATGGGCGATGTTGTTGCCGAGGTCTTCGCCGTCGATGCTGATCGACCCGATGACGGCGCCATTTTCAGTGACGCTCCAGCTGTTGTTCACCGGATTGGTGATGCGTGTCATGAATTCCGCCATGGCACTGGCGACGACGCTCTCGAAGGTCGGACCCATGCCGACAATATGACCGTGAGTGCGCCCGTGCATCGCGGCAACATCCCCGATCATGCCGGTCTGATAGCCTTCCTCGATCGGAAAATGGTGGCGTGGCTCGGTTACCGTCTGGGAAAGTTCCGCCCGGGGGCTTGCCGGCGGGCTTCCGAGCGCCTCCGCGTAGGCGGCCATCGACGCGGCGATCACCTGGGCCCGGGTATCTTCGATCCGCGCAAGGGCACGCCGGGCAAGCGCGTCGCCATACGTGTTGATGGTGGCGAAGGTCGCCTTGCCGCCTTCCGTCAGACTGAGGCCGAAGACACGGCCGTCCGTCTGCGACCTGGTCTGCGCAATGTCGCCGCGTCGCTCCAGCGACTTCAACAAGCGGCTGATCGTCGACTTTTCCAGCTTCAGCCTGGCAGAAAGGTCTTTTGCGGTGATGCCCGGATTGAGGCCGATCTCCATGATCGCGTGGACGCCCGAGCCGGAAAGATCCGTTCCGGCGATGGTCCGGTCGAGAAAACCGAATTCGCGCACCAGCTGACGGGAAGCGGCACGAATATCGTGGACAAGGGAGGGAGAGGGCGTAGACATGAGGAAGATCCATATAGTTGTATACTACAACTATATGGATGGGCGATCATGTTGACAACGAATTTCCGTCGACCTGCGTCTCAAAAGTAGCGTTTAGACCGCGTCGCGTTTTACTGGAACATCATGTATCGCCTCTTGCGTTGAAAATCCTTGATTTCAGGCAGCGAAAAGCGATGCCGATTTGACGCGACGTGCTCTACCCTTCTTCCTCATCCTGAGGAGACTGGCGAAGCCGGTCGTCTCGAAGGATGGGCGGAATATTGTGAGCAAGCGACCCATCCTTCGAGACAGCGCATTTGTGCTTCCTCAGGATGAGGAATTGGTTGCAGCAGAGGCCATCCAGCAAGGCTCTCGACAAACAAAAAGGCCGCCGGAAACCGGCGGCCTTTTTGGTGGAGGAAGTGAAGGTCATTCCGCTGCGTGCGGCAATTCCTCCTGCGGGGGGACTTTCGGCGCTGCCGGCTTGGGCATGGCGACCACTTTCGCCGCAGGCCGTTCCTGCTCCTGCCGCGGGTCGGTCCACTCCACATCCTGCGCGGATGCGGTTGCCAACGCGGCAGAAGGATTGCGCCGCAGATAGACGACCACCCTCCGGAAGGTCGACGCCCACACGCTCGGCAGTGCGATCATGACCGGGATCATGAGCAGCGTCAGCAGGGTGGAGAAGGCGAGGCCGGAGATCACCGCCGTCGCCAGCTGCACCCACCAGACCGCCGTAATGCCGCCATAGCTGGTCACCTGATTGAAGAAATCGAAGTTGATCATGGTGGCCATCGGCACAAGGCCGGCGATAGTGGTGATCGTGGTCAGAAGGATCGGCCGGATACGCTGTGCCGATGTTTTCAGGATCGCGTCCAGCGGCTCGAGGCCATCTTCGATGAACCGGTTATAGGTGTCGATCAGCACGATGGCGTTGTTCACCACGATGCCCGCAAGCGCAACCACCCCGGTTCCGGTCATGATGATCGAGAAGGGCTGGTTGGTGACGATCATGCCGAGCAGCACCCCGAACACCGACAGGACGACGGTCGAGAGCGTCAGGAACGTCTGGTAGAACGAGTTGAACTGCGTCAGCAGGATCAGGAACATCAGGAACAGCGATGCGACCATCGCTTTCATGAGGAACTCGCCGGACTCCTTCTGGTCCTCGTCCGCACCGCGGAACTTCAGGAACACGTTGTCGGGCCAGTCCTGGCCGTCGAGCCAGGTCTGCAGGGCCGCCACCTGTTCCGTCGGATTGGAACCGGATTCCGGATTGACGGTTGCCTTGACGAACATCGAGTAGAGGCCGTCGCGCCGGATGATCTCGGAGACCTTCTGTGCCGGCTCGCGGCTGACGAAGTTCGCCAGCGGAACAAGTCCGAGTTCGGTTTGAAGGCGCAACTGATCGAAGCGGTCGATGGTGCGCTCCTGCTCCGGCAGGCGGACACGGATATCGACCTCGTCCTCGCTGTCGCCCGGACGGTAGGTGCCGATCAGGACGCCGTTGGTGACGAGCTGGACCATGTTGCCGACGGAGGCAATGCTCGCCTTGTAGCGGCCGGCCTGTTCGCGGTCGATCGAGATCTGCCATTCAATGCCGGGCAGGGGGCGATCGTCCTCCTGGTCGATCAGGGTTTCGACCCAGTCGATGTGGTTGCGGATACGGGCAACGGCAGCCACCATGTCATTGTAGTCGGTCGACTTGACTTCAAGCTGCACATCCTTGCCGGTAGGCGGACCGCCCTCGATCTTGCGGGTTTCCACCTTGATGCCGGGAATGTCCGCAGTCGCGGTGCGAATGTCGGCGAAGATTTCCTTCGCCACCCGGCGGCAGCAGAAATCCGCGAGCTCGATGTTGATCTCGCCCATCACGTCCGCCGGTTTGTCCTGGACGTCGCCGACGGAGGGACCGCCCGAGGAACCGCCCGGGGTGAAGGAGTTCGTGATGACGTTGTCGATACCGGGAATGGAAAGGATCTTTTCCTCCACCTGGACAACCAGCTCGCGCGCTTCGGAGGCCGACATGTTGCCGCGGCCGGAGACCAGCACCACGGCCTGTTCCGGTTCCTCGTCGATGAAGAACTGCACGCCGGTCGGATTGGCCATGAATGCCCCGATGATGGCCCCGCAGGTCACGACCAGAATAAGGATCGCGGCGATGTTCCCAACAGGATTGCCGGCGAACAGCTTCAGGATCCGCACGTAAAGTCCGGTAAAACCGCTGACCTTGCGCACATCGAAAGCTTCGGCGCCGGAAAGCGCTGCAGCCTCCGCCCGGTCCATCTCCGCCCTTTTCGCGGCACGGGCCTGCATCCAGAATACGACGGGCCGCAGCAGCCTGTAGGCAAGGAAGGCGAACAGGACAAAGGCCAAGAGACCGCACAGCAGCGCAATACCTCCGGCTGCCTCGGCCGGGACAACACCTGAAAGGGCTGCCGGCACGAACGGACCGAACCCGATGGCGACACCGAAGACCAGCGCCACGGTCAGGGCCAGGATCAACGTTGCGTGGCGGTTCAGCCAGTGTGAGACCTGGGCCAGAATGCCGCCTGTCACCGGCAGGAACACCATCGCCGTGAACAGCGAGGCGGTCAGGACGATGATCACCATGATCGGCAGGTAGCTCATGAACTCGCCTGCCACACCCGGCCACAGCAGCATGGGCAGGAACGCGACAAGCGTCGTCGCGGTGGAGGACACGATCGGCCAGAACATCAGGCGCGCGGCACGGATATAGGCCTCGCGGTCCTCCATGCCTTCATGGATCTTGCGGTCCGCATACTCGGTCATGACGATCGCGCCGTCGACCAGCAGGCCGACGGTGAGCACCAGGCCGAACATGACCATGTTGTTGACCGTCTGCCCGATGCCGCCAAGGATCAGGAAGCCGACCATGAAGGAGGTCGGGATCGCCAGACCCACCAGCAGCGCCGAGCGAAGGCCGAGCGCCGCCAGCACCAGGATCATCACCAGGAAGATCGCTGTAAGGATCGAGGACTGCAGCGAGCCGAGCACTTCGAAGATATTGCTCGACTGGTCCAGCATCATGTTGACATGGATCGTCTCCGGCCAGTCCCTGGAGGCCTGCTCGACGACTTCGCGGACGGCCGCATTGTTCTCGATGATGTTGGTGCCGATGCGCTTGACCACCTGCAGCGAGATGGCCGGGTCGCCGTTGACGCGCGTATAGGCATTGGCATCCTTGAAGGTGCGCCGGATCTCGGCGACATCGGCAAGGGTGACGACGCCTTCGCCGCTCTGCTTCAGCGGCAGGCTGTAGACGTCCTCGGCGGTTTCTACGAGCCCGGGGACCTTGACGTTGAAGCGTCCCTTGCCACCGTCGATGAAGCCGGCAGGAACAAGCTGGTTGTTGAGCTGCAGCGAATTGAGCAGCTCCTGCTGGGTGATGGAATAGGACTCCAGCTTCTGCGTGTCGATCAGGACCTCGAGCAGCTCTTCCCTGTGGCCGGTGAGGTCCGCAGAGCGGACGGTATCGATCGCCTCGATCTCGTCCTTGAGGCGGCGCGCATGCTGGTAGAGCGTGCGCTCGGGAACATTGCCCGACAGCGCGATGATCATGGTCGGCGCGAGCGCGAAGTTCATTTCCGTAATCGTCGGCTCTTCAGCCTCGTCCGGCAACTTGCTCTTGGCCTGGTCGACCTTGTCGCGCACATCGGCGAGCGCCTCGTCCTTGTTGAACGAGATGTCGAATTCAAGGACGATACCCGCGTGACTTTCCGAGGCGATCGCGGTGATCTCCTTCAGTCCGTCGAGACCGCGCAGCTCGGTCTCCATCGGCCGCACGAGCAGGCGCTCGGCATCCTCGGGCGAAATGCCCTGCTGGGTCACCGAGATATAGAAGATCGGCAGATCGATGTCCGGGCTGGCTTCCTTGGGGATGGAGATATAGGTCGCGACGCCGGCGACGATCAGCGCCAGCATCAGCACGAACACTGTCTTTGGGCGTCGTAGGACGCCTTCCAGCATGTCTATCATTGGCTCACCTCTGCCGTCTCGAAGACCGGTTCCACGAGCTCTCCATCCGAGACGTATTCCTGCCCCACGGTGATGGCGACCACTTCTGCAGGCAGTCCGCCGATCCACATTCCGTCCTTTTCTCCGCCCAGTACTTTCACCGGGTAAAAGACAGTTTTCTTGTTTTCATCAACCGCGCGAATGCCCACCTGGCCCGCGTCGTTCAGCGTCAGGATCGCCGGCGAGATCTTGTGCGCCTTCTCCTTCGCCAGCGGCAGCATGGTAACGGCCGTGACACCGTCGCGGGCCTTGCCGTCGGGGTTCGGCAATTCAACCTCGATGCGGAAGGTGCGGGTATCCGGATTGGCCGAGGGCGATATGTATCGCACCTTGCCTTCCAGGGTTTCGCCGGTCACCAGCTTCACAGTTGCGGGCATGCCGAGCTCGATGTCGCTGATGTTGAGTTCGGACACTTCGCCGATGGCGATCATCGGGTCGGACTCCACCACGGTGGCGCAGATGCCGCCCTGTTCGAGCCGCGCGCCGATTTCCACCATGGGACTCTGGATCACGCCGGAAATCGGCGACTTGATCACCGTATGCTGCAGTTCGAGTTCGGCTTCCTTCAGGCGCGCTCTTGCCGCGTCAAGCTGAGCCTGAACCGCCGCAACGCGCGTCTGTGCCGTAAACCCCTTGCTGCTGAGCTGGGTTGCCGCGTCATGGTCGAGCTCGGCCTGAGCGAGCGCGGCCTTTGCTTCCAGGATCCTCGCTTCCCGCGTCCCCTTGTCGAGAACACACAGCACGTCGCCTGCGGAAACCTTCGCGCCTTCGGTTGCGGGACGGGCAATCACGTTGTCCGTGGTCTGCGCGCGCACGGCGACCTTGGCTTCAGCCTCGGTCCGCCCGCGCACTTCCAGCACAGCCTGACGCTCCTCGGCGATCAGTCGCCGGACCTTGACGCGGAACGCCTTGTCCGAGGCTTCGCTGATCCTGAGCGCCGGAGGCGGCGTTGCGTGCTCGCTGTCGCCGACGCCGCCGATCACCGTGGTCCCGCTATACATCCAGAAACCGATTCCGGCCGCGATCGCGGTTGCCAGAACGTAGGAAAACTTCAAACGCATATTCTCAGACTCCGAAACGTCGCGCTTACTCGGCGGCCGCCGCAATTGGCCGGGCCGCCTCTTCAGCGATCTTGATCAGTGCCTCGCCATGTTCATCCAGATAGGCGAGGGTGAAATTCATGCAGGCGATGCCGTAGTCGCGGGTCCATTTCGACCCGGGATGCGGACACTCATTGTCCTTCTCGCCGTCGGTCAGCAGGCGCAATTCGTCCTGGACCTGCGCCTTACGGCGCTCCAGCGCCCTGCGGATCACATCGGGCGGCAGCTGTGCCGCATTGAGGGCGATCAGCAGGAACGGAGATTTGAAGGTATCGGGTGCCTGGGGATCGCAGAGCGACTTGATGAATTCCGCGCGCCCCGCCTCAGTGATCGAATAGACCTTGCGTGCGGGTTTGCCCGCCTGCGGTTCTTCGCGCACGGTGACGAGCCCTTCCGACTCGAGCCGGGCAAGCGCCGGATAAATCGATCCGAAACTGGCATCTTCGAAATAGCTGAACCGGCCCTCGGTCGATTCCTTCCGGATCTCGTAACCGGTAGCATCTCCGAAGGACAGGATCGCGAGGCAAAGGCTGCGTACGCTCATGAGGTCTCCAGGGGCCGGAAGCGTCCTTCCGGCAGACTGTCTTCCAACAGTACCCGACCGGCGCTCTTGACCTTTGGGGCATCGTAAGAAGTGTCATATGATGGATCGATATATCGAACAAATATATACGTCGGCGCCGGCAATCAAGGGTGCTGCGCACAATTTCTTGCAAAAGGCGGTTTCCACCCCGGCGCCGAAGCATGTCGACTTTGCAATCCGGGACGTTTCGGCAAGACTAATGGACTTGTTTGACAGGTTGTTGGCAGACCGCGCCCGGCGCTAAGCTGCTTTATATTCTTTCGCCAGTGCAGCATGAGGAGGGGGCCGGATGGGACCGGAGAAACTGGGTATGAACCGCATGCGCCTGCCGCGCGATCCGCTGTTCAGGCTGCTGACGGTGAACGGCCTCGCGGGCCTTGGTATAGCCGCGCTCGTTCTTGGCGGGATCCTTCTCGGGAATATCGGCAACCTGCGTGTCCTGGTCATGACGGCGGACGATCCGGTTCTGCCGGTCCTCATGCTGGCCTTTGGTCTTTTCATCACGCTGGGGTCCGTCGTGATGGGGTCGGCGATCATGCTCCTGCGAGAGGGCGAGCGCGGTGGCGGTCCCCCGCGTCGATTGAAGTTTCCGGCCGCAGAAGGTCGTTTGGTACCGCTGCCGTCCACCGCAAACGCGCAAGGCCGGTACGGCCGATTGCGCTGATCCGTGTGCCCAGTCCTGACGGTCATGCCGACACGGGGCCTGTCCCCTTTAGCGGGCCAACTGGTGATACAGACCTTTTGCCTTGGCGGCATTCGATGCCTGCGGTCCGTGATCCGCAAACAAGGACATGGCTGCAGCTGCCAGTAGTAGCAGCAAACCCGCCGATGAGAGCTTCATCTCTCCGGTCCTTTCGAACATGACGACCTCCGTTGTCCTGCCGCGCTTTTTACAGCCGCAGGCTCTAAGGTCTGGGTAATTCCACGTATAAAATTTTACGGACCCGCAGATTTGACAGGTGCAACCGGTGCTGGGTGCACCAAATGCCCTCTTTTTCCTGCGGGGGCGAGGTCTGCCGACATTAACCAAGTCAGACGAAATTCCCCTTGATCGGCACACGCTTCGATTGCACTCGCCGAGAGTCTCATGTACGACCGGAGATAAGTTAACGATTTGTTAATCAATCCCTGGGGTTGCAATGCGTTTTTTCAGGCGAAACCTTCATATCTTTGTTTTTGCATTTCTATCCGCCTTCTCCGCCTCCTGGGTTGCGAGCAATCCGGACAAGGCCGTAGGCCTGTTGCGGCCTCTGGTTGAGGATGCGGTCGAACTTGGAGACCTCGGCGAAAGGGTCTATCGCGACGTGCGGCAGGTTGATTGGCAACGGCTCAGGAACGAGGCGATGGATGTCTATGTCGCCGGTCTGCGGATGCCGACAATGCTTTTTGAGCGTCTTGCGGAGAAGATGAAGGAGGTCGAGACAGAGGTGAAACGGCCCCGGCATACCGACGCCGGAGCCTTGCCGGACGCAACCGGGCCTCTCCCTGACGCCGCCAGGGACCGCGAACCGGCGCGGGCCGTCTTCTCGAACGCGGCTGTCCAACACGATCCTGCCGGCTAACCGCATTCCGGACCAAAAGAGCGCGGCATTGTTGCCGCTACGGATCTTCCTGAAACCTCTTGATCCTAAACGGCGGCAAGCGCCAGGGCGATGCCCTGACCGACGCCGATGCACATCGTCGCCAGCGCCAGCTTGCCATCCCGCTTCTTCAGTTCCAGCGCGGCGGTGCCGGTAATGCGGGCACCCGACATGCCGAGCGGGTGACCGAGGGCGATGGCACCGCCATTGGGGTTGAGATGCTCGGCATCTTCCGGCAGGCCGAGGTCGCGCATGACGGCGATCCCCTGGGCCGCGAACGCCTCGTTGAGCTCGATCACGTCGAATTCCGAAAGGGCCAGACCGAGCCGCGCGCACAGCTTGCGTGTTGCCGGTGCCGGTCCGATCCCCATGATGCGCGGGGGGACGCCCGCGGTCGCTCCGCCAAGCACCCGGGCAATCGGCTTGAGATTGTGTTTCTCCACTGCCGCCTCGGAAGCGATCAGCAGTGCCGCGGCACCGTCATTCACGCCGGATGCGTTGCCGGCGGTCACCGAACCGTTTTCGCGGAATGGTGTTTTCAGGGCAGAGAGGGCTTCGATCGTCGTCGCCCGTGGGTGCTCGTCCTTGTCCACCAGCACCGGATCGCCCCGGCGCTGAGGGATCATGACCGGCACGATTTCATCCGCAAAGCGCCCGGATGCCTGCGCGGCGGCGGCGCGTTCCTGGCTGCGCAGGGCAAAGGCATCCTGGTCCGCGCGGGAAATGTCGAATTGCTCGGCAACGTTCTCCGCCGTTTCCGGCATCGAATCGATCCCGTACTGGCGTTTCAGGAGGGGATTGACGAAGCGCCAGCCGATGGTTGTGTCATAGATTTCCGCCGAGCGGGAAAAGGGCGTTTCGGCCTTCGGCATCACGAAGGGCGCCCGCGACATGCTCTCGACTCCGCCGGCGATCGCCAGGTCGATTTCACCGGCCTTGATCGCCCGGGCGGCGGTCATCACCGCATCCATGCCCGAACCGCAGAGCCGGTTCAACGTCAGGCCAGGCACCGTCTCCGGCAGACCGGCAAGCAGGGCGGACATGCGCGCCACGTTGCGATTGTCTTCTCCCGCCTGGTTGGCGCAGCCATAAAAGACGTCATCGACCTCCGCCCAGAGCGTGTCCGCATTGCGTTCCATGAGCGCGCTGATCGGGATGGCACCCAGATCGTCGGCACGCACCGACGAGAGAATGCCGCCATAGCGGCCAATCGGAGTCCGGACGTAGTCGCAGATGAAAACGTGATGCATTTGAAGTGTTTCCTGTCCGTCGCGCGTGTACAGACCCTTTCGGGCCGCCGCGCCCCGGATCGTCGCAAAGTCTTGCCGGAATTCATCCGGCAAGGCAAGAATGGGTCACAGATTTTTGTCGATTTTACGGTTTCTGTGATGTTTCGCTGTGCCGCAGGATATCGTCCTCCTGCAGATAGGTCCCTGATTGCACCTCGATCATCCGCACCGGGATCTTGCCGGGATTGTGCAGCGTATGGCGGGCACCGAGCGGCACAAAAGCCGACTGGTTCTCGCTCAGAAGCCGCCGCTCGCCATTGATGGTGATCTCGACCGTGCCGGACACCACAACCCAGTGCTCGGCCCTGTGCAGGTGGCTCTGCAGGCTCAGCCGCTTGCCCGGCTTGATCATCATGGACTGGACCGCGAAACGGTCGCCCGCGTTGATCCGTTCCGTATAGCCCCAGGGCCGGTAGGAACGCGGATGCCGCTCGACCTCCCGCCGGCCTTCGCTTTTCAGCTGTTCAACGACGGTCTTGACCTCCTGTGCCTTGTCCTTGTGCGCCACAAGCACGCTGTCCGTGGTCGCGATCACCATGACGTCCTCAAGTCCGATCACGGAAACAAGACCTCTGTCGGCATAGGCAAGGCAGTCGCGGCTTTGCAGGAAACGCGCATCGCCAAGGCCGCAATTGCCGTCGCCGTCCTTGTCGAGCACGGTCCAGATGGCCGACCAGGAGCCGAGATCGTCCCAGTCGGGCGCGACCGGGGCGCAAACGACATTTTCCGCCTTCTCCATGATCGCGTAGTCGATGGAGATGTTGTCCAGCCTTTCGAAGGCGTCCGCATCGAGCCGCGTGAAATCGAGGTCTGAATGCCGGGTTTGCATGACGGCGGTGATATCTTCGTAGAGCTTTGGCTGGTGGCGTTTGAAGGCCTCGATCATCGTCCTTGCCGCATAAAGGAAAATGCCGGCATTCCAGGCATAACTACCGTCCGCAAGGAAGGCTTCCGCCCGCGCACGGTCCGGTTTTTCGACGAAGGCTTCAACCGGTCTCACCGCCTCCGAGCCCTGCATGATCTTGATATAGCCATAGCCCGTGTTCGGTTCGGTGGGCTCAATCCCGAAGGTGACGATCTTGCCGTTGCGCGCGGCACCTTCTGCCGTGTGGACCGCCTCGAGGAAGAGATCTTCCTTCCGGATCAGATGGTCGGAGGGAAGCAGCAGGATCAGCGCTTCCGGATCCGTCTCCGAGGCGATCAATGCAGCCATCAGCGCGGGGGGGGCCGTATTGCGTCCGACCGGTTCGAGCAGGATGGATCTTGCTTCCAGACCGAGTTCGGAAAGCTGTTCGCCGATCAGGAATCTGTGCGTGTTGCTGCCGATCACGATCGGTGCGGCGAAGTCCGGACTGCTCACGCGCTTGCAGGTTTTCTGGAACAGGCTTTCCCCACCGAAAAGCGGCAGAAACTGTTTCGGCCTGTCCGTGCGCGAGAGCGGCCACAGCCGCGTGCCGACCCCACCGGACAAGATGCATGGAAAAATCATCACTTCCTTCCTGATCCGCCGACGCGTTCGCCGGATCCAATCATTTTGCATTGCATCAATTGTTAATCAGCGCCGGGACAAGTTGCAAGCAAGGGGCTGTGCAGCTAAATACGTAATAACGTAACATCGCTTTCCGCCAGGAAGCGGCGAAAAAGGAACCACAGATGCCACAGCCAAGTCTGGTCCGTCTCGACCGTGCGGGCATCCGCAAGGGCGACAGCTGGCTGGTTCGGGGTGTCGATCTGACGGTCTCCCGCGGCGAGATCGTCACGCTGATCGGCCCGAACGGTTCAGGCAAGTCCACGACCGCCAAGATGGCGCTCGGCATCGTATCCCCATCGGAGGGCAGGGCGGAGCGACAGCCGGGCCTCAAGGTCGGCTACGTGCCTCAGAAACTTGCCGTCGACTGGACACTGCCGCTGACAGTCGAGCGCTTTCTGCGGCTGACCAATCCCTTGAGCGATGCGGAATGCCGTGCGTCACTGGCGAGGACGGGGGCAGAGCGGCTGTTCAAGGCGGACATGCGCACGCTTTCCGGCGGAGAGATGCAGCGGGTCATGCTGGCAAGGGCGATCGCGCGCAATCCCGGCCTGCTCGTCCTCGATGAGCCCGTGCAGGGCGTCGACTATTCCGGCGAAATCGCGATTTACGATCTGATCTCCGAGATCCGCAATTCGCTTGGCTGCGGCATCCTGCTGATTTCCCACGACCTGCATGTGGTCATGGCGGCTGCAGATCAGGTGATCTGCCTCAATGGTCATGTCTGCTGCCGGGGCACGCCTTCGGAACTCAGCCGCGACGACCGGTATCACGCGCTTTTCGGCACTCGCGGCACTCCGGCGCTGGCCGTCTACGAGCACCATCACGACCACGTCCACCTGCCGGATGGAAAGGTGCGCCACGCGGATGGGACGCTCTGCAGTTCCTGTGCCGGCGAACATCACCAGCACGCGCACGGTGACACGCACGGGCAGCATATGTCGGACGCAGGACCAGCAGAAAAGCCGGTAGATAAGAAGGTGCTGGATGCTCGATGATTTCTTTGTCCGCGCCCTGGTCGCAGGCGTCGGGGTAGCGCTCGTCACCGGGCCGCTCGGCTGTTTCATCATCTGGCGGCGGATGGCCTATTTCGGCGACACGCTGTCCCATGCCGCCCTTCTGGGCGTGGCCTTGTCGTTGCTGCTGCAGGTCAACACGATCGTCGCGGTCGGTTTCGTCTGCGTCGTTCTCTCCCTGCTGTTGCTGTTGCTGCGGCGAAACAACACGCTGTCCTCGGATGCCTTGCTCGGCCTCCTTTCCCATTCCGCCCTGGCACTCGGTCTTGTGTGTCTTGCCTTCATGACCTGGGTGCGCGTCGATCTGCTCGGCCTGCTGTTCGGCGACATTCTGGCAGTCACCCGGCTGGATATTGCGCTGATCTATGGCGGCGGTGGGATTGTGCTTCTCGTCCTGGTTCTGATCTGGCGTCGTCTCTTCGCAGCGACCGTTTCGCCGGATCTGGCCGCTGCGGAGGGGCTGCGCCCGGAAAGGGCCGAACTGGTCTTCGTGCTTCTGACCGCGATCGTGATCGCGATTTCACTCAAGATCATCGGCGCACTGCTGATCACTGCGCTTTTGATCATCCCGGCGGCCTGCGCACGGCGCCTGTCCGCATCTCCCGAACAGATGGCCGTGATCGCTGCCTTTGCGGGTGCTGCCGCCGTTATCGGCGGTCTCTATGCCTCGCTCACCTACGACACGCCCTCCGGGCCGTCGATTGTCGTTGCCGCGATGGCGCTCTTCCTCATCAGCCTTGTTCCCGGGGCACAAGTTGTGAGATGGATGAACGGAGCAAGCAAAGGAGACAGGCCGTGAACGCTGTGTCACATCCCGAACTTACGAAGAATCAGGCGCTTGTCTTCGGGTCGCTGTCACAGGCCGGCGGGCCGCTGACGGCCTACGCCATACTCGACCAATTGCGTGACAGCGGTTTCCGCGCGCCGCTGCAGGTCTACCGTGCCCTCGACAAGCTGGTCGAATACGGGATGGTGCACCGGCTTGAGAGCCTCAATGCCTTCGTTGCCTGTGCCCACGAAGGCTGCACGGGCCATGGCGCGGTGGCTTTTGCCATCTGCGAGAAATGCGGTGACGTTCGCGAATTCTCGCCGGACAGGGCCATCGCCCTCCTGAAGGAATGGACCGAGACCGAAGGCTTCCGTCTCACCCGCACGACGATCGAGCTGCGCGGCATCTGCCGGCAGTGCAGTGCGGCAAACTAGAGCGCATTCACCGGCCTCCTATACCGAAGTGGTTTCGACCTCTGACGAGGCGGTGTCACGTTTGAGTTTTGCAACAGCAACTTCCTAGCCTCGCTGAGGCCGGTTGCGGCGGTGGCGGCAGCCTCTTATCTTGCCGCCGAGCGGCTCGAGAGGTTTGGTGCGCCATCGGCCGATTACGGGGAAATGAGGGAGAGCGGACATGGCCTTGTTGATTGCCGGCCTGGTATTGTTTTTGGGTATTCATACGCTGCCGATGTTTCCGGCGGCCCGCAACGGCCTTGCCGCTCGGCTCGGCGAAAACGGCTACAAGGGTGTCTATACGCTCCTGGCCGTCGCGGGGCTGGGCCTCATAATCTACGGCTATGGCGTTGCCCGCTTCGAGGGCGCGCCTCTCCTTTACGACCCGCCGTTCTGGCTGCGCCACGTCACCATGCTCTTGATGGTGCCTGTCTTCATCTTTCTGGTTGCAGCCTATGTACCCTCCCGCATCAAGAATGTGCTGAAGCACCCGATGCTGGTTGCCGTCAAGCTCTGGGCCTTTTCTCATCTTCTTGCCAATGGCGATCTTGCATCCGTTCTGCTCTTCGGCAGCTTTCTTGCCTGGGCCGTTGCCGACCGCATCTCGGTCAAACGCCGCGGACTTGGAGCCGGACAGATCGCCCCTGCTGCCGATCCGGGCAAACACTCGGATATCGTCGTGATTCTGGTGGGGCTTGCACTTTATGGCCTGTTTGTCTGGAAGCTGCATGACTGGCTGATCGGCGTTTCCGTGACCTGATCCGCTTTTCTTCGGCGAAATTCCTTCAGATTTCGGGCTTTTGACGACGAGTTGCCCCACTTGCGCCACGAAGGCCCGTTTTAAGCCCGATCAGGGAATTGCCCGAGCCGGATCAAATGGATAATGTGCGCCACTCATGAAGGGGCAAAGCCGCGGTCTTCGGACCGGGCCGATGAAGTGAATGCAGGAAATAGACACGCATGTCTGACATTTTTCGTGAAGTCGATGAAGACATCCGCCAGGAGAAATACCGTCGGCTTTGGGACCGCTTCGGTCCGTGGGTCTTGGGCGTTGCGATCCTGATCGTCATCGGCACCGGCGGCTATCGCGGCTGGCTCTACTGGCAGGAGCAGCAATCGGCGAGTGCGGGCGACACGTTCTTTGAAGCGGTAAAATTGTCCGAAGCGGGCGAGTTCGAGGAAGCGGCTGCGCTATATGGCGAGCTGGACAATGCCGTCGGCGGTTATCCGGCGCTGGCGAACCTGCGTCGGGCGACGGATCTTGCAACCGCCGGCAAGACAGACGAAGCCCTGGCAGAGTTCGATGCCCTTGCAAACAACGAGAGCCTGCTGGAAGGCCTGCGCAATGTCGCAGCTTTGCGGGCCGCCTATCTCGCCGTCGACGGCGATGACTACGCTGCTGTCGCCGACCGGGTGGAGAAGCTGACCGGCGATGCCGGACCGTTTCGTGCGGCCGCACGTGAACTCCTCGCTCTAAGTGCCTGGAAGAACGGAGATATCGAAACTGCAAGGCAGTGGATAGCCGATCTGGAGGAGGACCAGGAGACCCCGGCCGACGTCAGCCGGCGCGTATCGATCCTGAGCGACGTCATTCGGTCCGCCAACGGCGACGTTGCGGCGGACGGTGCCCCGGCGGACAGTGAAGGAACCAATCAGTGATTTTGGCGAAGGTTTCCCGCCGCGGATGCGGCTTGGCCGGTGTCCTGGCACTTTCCCTTGCCCTTGCGGGCTGCGGGTCGGTGAGCGAATTCACCGAGAACGTCAATCCATTCAGCCGCGAAAAGATCCTGCAGGGCGAACGCCAGCCGGTGTTCGACGGGGCGGATCCGGCTGCCGAAGCACTTGGCCAGACGGCGAAGGTCGGACCGGCGACCGGCGGGCAAAGCTGGACGACCGCGGGTGGCGGACCGACCAACGATCCGGGCAACGTCGCCATTTCGGTTTCCGGCAACCGGGCCTGGAAAAGCCAGATCGGTTCTTCCGGCCGGGGTCTCACCTCCGCCGCCCTGCGCATTTCTGCCCGTCCTGTTTCCAATGGCGGCCAGATCTTCGTCTACAAACCCAACGGCGAGGTCGTGTCCCTGTCCACCGGCGGCGGCCGCCAGTGGGTTCAGAACCTGCGTCCCGAAGGCGAGCGTGATGTCGGTCCGGGTGGCGGCGTGGCCGTCGACGGCGGCGTCGTCTATGTCGCCACAAGCTACCGTCAGGTGGCGGCGCTCGATGCCGGTTCGGGCCGCGAGATCTGGAAAGTGGACATCGACACTCCGGCTCGGGGCGCTCCTGTGGCCGGTGCCGGTCATGTCTTTGTCGTGACCCAGTCGAATGAAGTCTACGCCCTCAATCAGTCGGACGGCAGCGTTGCCTGGACCTATGCCGGTATCGAAGAGGCGGCGGGACTGCTCTCCGCGGCCAATCCGGCGATTTCCGGCAACCGGGTGATCGTTCCGTTCTCTTCCGGCGAAATCATGGCGATCGACATCAAGACCGGCGAACCGGCCTGGGTCGATGGTGTCGCCCGCGGTTTCCGGACGCTCGCGCTTTCCGGCCTTGCGGACGTTTCTGCAAGCCCCGTCGTCTCCGGCAACACGGCCTATGCGACAGGCGTCGCCGGCCGCACGGTCGCCGTCGATGCGCGCACCGGCCAGCGCCGCTGGGAGCAGGATCTCGGCAGCGTGCACACCCCGATCGTCTCCGGTGGGGCGCTGTTCATGGTCGATCTCGACGACCGTATGGTCGCCCTCAGCCTCACGGATGGCCAGACCCTTTGGGCGACGTCGCTGCCTCGGCCCGAAAAGAAGAAACAACGCCGCAACTGGGCCGGCCCGATCCTCGCCAATGGCGCGCTCGTTGCCTTTTCCAGCGACGGCCAGATCGCTATTGTCGACGCCGCCTCCGGCAAGACCATGCTGACCCAGCGCACCAATGCGGATGTCTATGTGACACCGATAGTTGCCGGCGGTCGCATCGTGGTGCTGGAAGGCAATGACGGTGTCGCAGCCTTCAACTAGAGCGTCCTGCGTTTTTCCAGACGCAGGCAAGACGCTCTGACATATAAGAACCGTTCAGCCCTGGGCCATTCAATCGTCTGATTGGATGGCCGCTGATCTTTGGGAAGGGCCCGAAGTGGCCTACCTGTCAGGAGTTACCGCCGTGGGCGCCACCGTCGCCATCATCGGACGGCCGAATGTCGGCAAGTCCACACTCTTCAACCGCCTTGTCGGCAAGCGCCTTGCGCTGGTCGACGACACGCCCGGCGTGACCCGCGACCGGCGTCCGGGCGAAGCCCGTCTCGGGGATCTGCGTTTTACCATCATCGATACCGCGGGCCTCGAAGATGCCGACAAGGATTCCCTTGAAGGCCGCATGCGCCGCCAGACGGAAGAGGCGATCGAAACCGCCGATGCTGTTCTCTTCGTTATCGATGCCCGTGCCGGCGTCACCCCGCTTGACGCTCACTTCGCCGAAGTTGCCCGCAAGACGACCCGGCCGGTTATCCTGCTCGCCAACAAGGCGGAGGGCCGGGCAGGGGAGAGCGGTCTTTATGAATCCTATTCCCTCGGCCTTGGCGATCCGATCGCCATTTCCGCCGAACACGGCGAGGGCCTGGCCGACCTTTACGACGCACTGAAGCCGCATGTCGATCGGGTCTCGGAAGAAGAAGAGACCAGGCGCGAGGAAGCCGTCACCAATGTCGATGTCGACGAGGACGGTGAGATCGTGGAGGACGAGGAACCTGTCGGCACCAAGGAACGGCCGCTGCGCGTCGCGATCGTCGGGCGGCCGAATGCGGGCAAGTCGACCCTGATCAACCGCATGCTCGGCGAAGACCGCATGCTGACCGGGCCGGAAGCGGGCATCACGCGCGATTCCATTTCCGTCGACTGGGTCTGGCGTGAACGGCACATCAAGCTCTTCGACACTGCCGGTATCCGCAAGAAGGCGCGGGTTCAGGAGAAACTCGAAAAGCTGTCCGTCGCCGATGCTCTGCGCGCGATCAAGTTTGCCGAGGTGGTCGTGGTAACGCTCGACGCCACCATGTCCTTCGAGAAGCAGGACCTGCAGATCATAGACCTTGTCGCCCGCGAGGGCCGCGCCCTGGTGATTGCGATCAACAAATGGGATCTGGTCGAGGATCGCGAAGAGGCCTGGAAGAAGATCCGCGACGCCAACGAACGCTATTTCAACCAGATCCGGGGGGTGCAGATCGCGACCCTCTCCGGTCTGCAGGGCCAGGGCATCGACCGTCTGGTGGAGAGCGTTTTCACCGCCTACGAAGCGTGGAATTCCCGTGTCTCGACGTCACGCCTCAACCGCTGGCTCGAGCGGGTCACGGCCAACCATCCGCCTCCCGCAGTCGCCGGACGCCGGGTGCGCCTGCGCTACGCCACCCAGCCGAAGACCCGCCCGCCGCATTTCGTTGTGTTCTGCTCGCGTCCCGAGCAGTTGCCGGAAAGCTATACCCGCTATCTGGTCAACTCCATGCGGGAGATTTTCGACATTCAGGGAACGCCGATCCGGCTCTCCTACCGCAAGGGCGACAACCCCTACGCGAGCAAAAAGAAGCGAAAGATCCAGTAACAGGTTGGCCTCGGTTCGGGTTTGCCCGCCGGGCTGCGGTTCCGGAACGCTGGCCGCCGCCACTTTTTTGATTTGAAGGAGTTTTTCGATGTCCATTGACCGGCTGGAATTCGCCGTCGCCCTTGCCGAGAAAGCCGGCGAACTCGGCCTCGACTATTTCCGCAAACTCGACACGCTGACGATAACGCAGAAGGGTCACCAGGACCTGGTGTCCGAAGCCGACCGCAACGTGGAAACGCTTATTCGCGCGGAGCTTGCGAAGGCTTATCCGGATGACGGTATCCTGGGCGAGGAGCATGGCATGCAGGAAGGCACCTCGGGCTTTACCTGGGTGACCGATCCCATCGACGGAACGGCGAATTTTGTCGCCGGTATCCCGCAATGGTGCGTCATCATCGCCTGTGTCCACCAGGGCCAGGTGATCGTCGGCGTGATCCATGATCCGGTGTCGAAGGAAACCTTCAAGGCGGCTGCGGGCCATGGTGCCTTCGTCAACGGCAAGCCGATCCGGGTCTCCGAGAGCCAGAGCCTTTCCAACGGCTCGGTCGGCGTCGGCTTCAACGGCCGCACGGCAATCACCGACGCCGTCAACGTTGTCGGCGCGCTGGTCTCCAAGGGCGGTGTCTTCTTCCGCAATGCGTCGGGCGGCCTGATGCTCGCCTATGCCGCTTCCGGCCGGCTGATCGGCTATGTGGAGTCCCACATGAACGCCTGGGACTGCCTGGCAGGCATGCTGATCACCCGGGAAGCCGGCGGCGAGGTGATGGACCAGGACATCAATCACGCGCTCTATCACGGCGCCCGCGTCGTTGTCGGAGCTCCGGGTGTTTTTGCCGACCTTCAGGAAATCGCCGACAGCTCCTTTGCGCCGCTCGAGGCGGCGTAAACACGTCTACTCAGACATGCTGATCGACCAGGACCGGATTGCCGTCCGGGTCGATCAGCACAAAGCTTGCAGGTCCTGCCGAGCTTTCGTCGGCTTCGCTTTGGAACTGATAGCCCTTCGACTTCAGCTCTTTCTGCAGCTCGCGAATGTCCTGGAACTTCTCCAGCTGCTCCGCACTCTGGTTCCAGCCCGGATTGAAGGTCAGCATGTTCTTGTCGAACATGCCCTGAAAGAGGCCGATCACCGTGTCGCCGTTTTTCAGGATCAGCCAGCCCTCTTCGCCCGAACCGCCCATGTCGGAAAACCCGAGGCCCTCATAGAAGGCTTTCGATTTCCGGATGTCCTTGACGGCAAGGCTGATCGAGAACGCACCGAGTTGCATGACAGACCTCCCTTGTAACCCTCAGCACATCGCGCGAATGCACGAAAGCCGGTCGCGTCCGAAGAATGCTGTCAAAGTCCAAGGAAGGACGCAAGTTCGAAGCGTGTTCGCCCGTTGAAGTGGAAGCCCTGCCACCCGAGGGATTGCGCGGCGCGAATATTGGAGGCGTTGTCGTCGATCAGCAGGATATCGCTCGGCGGCAGCCCGAGCGTCTTGCTGACATGCTCGAAGAAGGCCCTGTCCGGCTTCGCGTGTCCGATGCGCCCCGACGAGAAGACGTGGCTGACAAAACACAGGAACCCCACCTTGTCTTCGATGTAGCTGGCGCGGCGGGTTTCGTTGTTTGTCGCGATGATCTGCTCGATTCCGAGACTTTGAATTTCATCGACGAGACCGCAAATATAGGGATCTTTCAGGTCGTCCTTGTCGAACCAGTAGTCGATGAGATCCGAGGCGCTGATGTCATGCCTGGAATGGTCCAGCCAGTATTGAACATGGTCCATCAGATCGATCTTGCCGCTGATGACATGACTGAAGGTGGCGTTGAAGATGCCGGTCTTGAACTCGGCGAGCGGAATGCCGAGATCGTCTTCGAGCGTGTCCGCCCAGACAAAGCGTCCGTCAACGATGTTGCGGTTCAAGACACCGTCGAAATCCCAGGCAATGGCTTTAATATCGTTTCGCATAAAAAATACTCCCGGGCCATCAAATGACCCGGAAGCGATGAAACTTCAAAATTGCGGAGCCATTATGGCGTGACCCACTCGCCGGAGACGCGGTCATAGAGCCGGCCCGTCTCCAGAACGTCCGGCTTGACGAGTTCCAGAAGGTCTGCGGCGACGGCGACCGGTTGCGGCAGGTTCTCGGGCGCCTCTCCGGGCATCGCCTTGGCCCGCAGTCCGGTGCGCGTCGGGCCCGGATCGGCGAGATTGATCTTCATCTTCGTCTGCAGGCTCTCGTTGGCCCAAGTGCGGGCCATCGCCTCGACGGCCGACTTGCTGATCGACTGCAGGCCCCAGAAAGGCGTGCAGGTCTCGGCGTGAACCGAGGTCAGGAACAGGGCACGACCGGCATCGGACTGGCGCAGCAGCGGGTCCAGCGAGCGGATCAGGCGCCAGTTGGCGGTGACGTTCACCGCGCTCACCTTGTCGAAGTCCTTCGGACTGATATGGCCGAGCGGCGACAGGACACCCAGCATGCCGGCATTGGCAACGAAAATGTCGAGCTTCTTCCAGCGTTCGTAGATGGCGGCGCCGAGCCGGTCGAGCGCATCAAAATCGGTGAGGTCCAGCGGCACCAGGGTCGTCTCGCCACCGGCCGCGCGGATTTCGTCGTCAAGGTCTTCAAGTCCGCCGACCGTGCGCGCAAGCGCGATCACATGCGCGCCGCGTTCGCCGAGCTGTTTTGCGATTTGATAGCCAATTCCGCGGGAGGCGCCGGTCACGAGCGCGATCCGGCCTTCGAAGTCTTTATTCATGCGTAATCTCTTGGATCAGACCGGACATCCGGCAGGACTGCCCGACAGCACGGTCTGACCGTTTGGGCGGGCGTTTAGCCGACTTCCACCAGACGCGGCGCGCTGACGAAGCCCTCGTCTTCGGAAAGGTCGGTGAGCGGCGTCGGATAGTCACCGGTGAAGCAATGGTCGGTGAATTGCGGGTTCTTGTCGTCGCGGCCGTCGTGGCCCATGGCCTTGTAGATGCCGTCGACGGAGAGGAAAGCGAGACTGTCGGCACCGATATAGGCGCGCATTTCCTCAAGTCCGTATTTGGCGGCCAGGAGCTTTTCGCGCACCGGCGTGTCGATGCCGTAGTAGTCGGAGTACTTGATCGGCGGGCTGGCGAGGCGGAAGTGGACCTCCCTGGCACCGGCCTCGCGGATCATCTGTACGATCTTCACCGAAGTGGTGCCGCGCACAAGGCTGTCGTCCACGAGAACGACGCGCTTGCCTTCGATCTGCGAGCGGTTGGCGGAGTGTTTCATCTTCACGCCGAGTGCACGGATCTGCTGGGTCGGTTCGATGAAGGTGCGGCCCACATAATGATTGCGGATGATACCGAGTTCGAACGGCACGCCGCTTTCCTGGCTGAAGCCGATCGCCGCCGGGACACCGCTATCCGGCACCGGCACGATGACGTCGGCATCTACCTGGGACTCGCGGGCGAGCTGGCGGCCCATCTCCCGGCGCACGTCGTAGACGCTGCGTCCGCCGACGATGGAATCCGGGCGGGAGAAATAGATGTATTCGAAGATGCAGGGGCGGGCAGGTCGCTTGCCGAACGGGAAGAAGGATTCGATGCCCGTCGCGGTACAGACGATCACCTCGCCGTTTTCCACTTCGCGGATGAACTTCGCTCCGATGATGTCGAGTGCACAGGTTTCGGACGCGAGGATCGGTGCGCCGTTGAGATCTCCGAGGACGAGCGGGCGGATGCCGAGCGGATCGCGGGCGCCGATCAGCTTCTTGGAGGTCAGGGCCACCAGCGAATACGCCCCTTCCATCTGGGTGATGGCGTCGATGAAACGCTCGACGATCTTGCCCTTGCGCGAGCGTGCGACGAGCTGCAGCACAACTTCGCTGTCCGACGTCGACTGGCAGATGGCGCCGTCGCGGATCAGCTGCCGGCGCAGGGTCATCGCATTGGTGAAGTTGCCGTTGTGGCAGACGGCGATCCCGCCGCCGTCAAGCTCGGCAAAAAGCGGCTGGACGTTGCGCAGGATCGTCTCGCCGGTTGTGGAGTAGCGCACATGACCGACGGCAGCCTTGCCGGTCAGCCGTTCGATCGTCGCCGCGTCGGAGAAATGGTCTCCGACCAGGCCGAGATGGCGCTCGGCGCGGAACTGCTCGTTGTCGACGGTGACGATGCCGGCCGCTTCCTGGCCGCGATGCTGCAGGGCATGCAGGCCGAGCGCCGTCAGCGCGCTGGCATCCTCGTGACCGAGGATCCCGAACACTCCGCATTCCTCGCGCAAGGTGTCGTCGTTGACGTCGAACGGCTCATGCACTTCGGTTCCGCCAGCCATGGCGAACACTCCTTCGTTCCGGCCGGGTGAGGTCCGGCTTTTTGGGTTCCGGTCAGCCGTCATCCAGGATCGGCCTGAACGAGCGGACGTTGAACGATGTATTCAAACTGCGGATGCCCGCGCTCCGGTGACCGCGGGACGATCCGGTATGGGGCCTTCCAGGAGACACCGGTTACTGCCCCAATGACCTGCTGCCCTTTGTCAGGCTCGTCCTGATCAGTTGCCCTGCGTCGACAAAAGGTCGTTGACCCCTTGCCGTTCGGTGTCGCTGTATGCCGGTTCCTCCGCCGGCGTGTCGCCGTCGCCAGGCTGGTTGCCCTGGCGGATCCTTTCCAGGATCGCCTTTTCCGGATCTTCCGGCAACACCGCCACCAGCCTCTCGCCGACCGACTTCAAGATCGGTCGTGCCTTGGCGTCGAGCACCCATTGCGGCTGCTGTTCCTGCGGAACGAACCAGTCGAAGAACATCATTGCCACGACGACCAGCAGCAGACCGCGAACCGCGCCGAAGACAAACCCGAGCGTCCTGTCCAGAGCACCGATGCGGCTGTCGAGGACGAAATCGGATATCCGCATGGTTATATAGCTAACCACCAGCAACGTTACCAGAAACACCGCCGCGGCAGAAACGCCCATCGCGACCAGCTCGTGGTTGATGTACTGCTGGGTGTAGGGGAGAACACGCTCGTAAAGCAGAAAAGCCGCAGCAGCCGCTGCTACCCAGGTGACGATGGAGAGGACTTCCCGGACAAACCCGCGGATCATCGCAAGGACAGCCGAAATGAACATGATGACCAAAAGCAGTCCGTCCAGCAGCGTTATCGGCATGTTCCTGAAAAATCCTCTGTCTGGCGCCCAGTACTGAGCTGAAACCTTCAGTTCGAACCCGCGACCATCATGCGTCAACTGCCCCGTGAGGCACCAGCCTCGGCCGATAGTTTGGCGACAAAGTCCCCAAGTTCCGGCAGTCCCGTCGCCTTGAAGGACGAGGCCGCGCTATCCTTGAGGTTGCCCTCCGGGCAGTATGCCTGATCGAAGCCGAGTTTCTCCGCTTCTTTCAGCCTGGATTGGGCCTGGGCGACCGGCCGGATGGCCCCGGACAGGCTGACTTCGCCGAAATAGACGCAATTGGCCGGAAGGGCAAGTCCGCTGAGTGAAGAGATAAGCGCCGCGGCGACCGCCAGATCGGCGCCTGGCTCGTTGATCTTCAGTCCGCCGGCGACGTTCAGATAGACATCGTGCTGTGAAAACCGCACGCCGCAACGCGCTTCCAGCACCGCGAGGATCATCGACAGGCGGGCGCTGTCCCAGCCGATGACCGCCCGGCGCGGCGTTCCGAGCGAGGATTGGGCGACCAGCGCCTGGATTTCGATCAGCAGCGGCCGAGAGCCCTCAAGACCGGCAAAGACCGCGGCGCCGGGCGCGGAAGTGTTGCGGTCTCCGAGGAACAGCGCGGAAGGGTTGGGCACTTCGACAAGGCCTTTTCCCGTCATCTCGAAAACGCCGATCTCGTCCGTCGCGCCGAAGCGGTTCTTGACCGAACGCAGGATGCGGTACTGGTGCGCGCCGTCACCTTCGAAGTAGAGCACGGCATCCACCATGTGCTCCACGACGCGGGGGCCCGCGATCTGGCCGTCCTTGGTCACATGGCCGACCAGCACCAGCGTGGTGCCGTTCTTCTTGGCGTAACGGACCATGGCCTGCGCCGAGGCACGCACCTGTGTGACGGTACCCGGAGGCGAGTCGACCTGGTCCGTCCAGAGTGTCTGCACGGAATCGAGTATCAGGAGGGCAGGCGCGGTGTCGGCCTCCAGAGTTGCGAGAATGTCCTCGACACTGGTCTCGGCGGCGAGCGCCACCGGCGCTTCCGCCAGGCCGAGCCGTTCGGCCCTGAGGCGGACCTGGCCGATGGCCTCCTCGCCGGAAATATAAACGGTCCGGTGGCCGAGACTGGCGAGCTGGGCCGCTGCCTGGATCAGAAGCGTCGACTTTCCGATGCCCGGATCGCCGCCGACCAGCAGTGCCGAGCCGCGCACGAAGCCGCCTCCGGTGACCCGGTCGAGCTCGGCGACCCTGGACTGTATGCGCGGCGCCTCCTTCGTGTCACCCTGCAGGCCGACGAGCGGAACCACGCGTCCCTTGCTGCGGGCAGCGCGCCCGGGCCCGCCGCCAATGCCGCCGCCGGTCTGCTCCTCGACGATGGTGTTCCATTCGCCGCAGCTTTCGCAGCGGCCGACCCACTTGGCGGTGACTGCACCGCAGGACTGGCAGACAAAGGACGTGGACCGCCGTGCCATGGCTTGTTCCGTTCAGGTGAGGGGGCCATAAACGCGTTGAAAGCGCCGCCCAAAGCTTGTCAGGTATTCATAGTCGATGGTGTCGGCATAAGCGGCGAGATCCGCGGCGGCAACAGCCGGGCCCAGCATTTCCACAAACGCGCCGCGCTGAAGCAGATCTTCGGGAACGTCAGTGACGTCGAGCGCGATCATGTCCATCGAGATCCGGCCAAGGATAGGCACTCTATGTCCGCCGATCATGCCGAAGCCTCCGGGCCGCTGATCAGTAGACCCGGCACGCCGTATCAGTCCGTCCGCGTAGCCGGCAGCAACGATTGCGTTGCGAAGAGGCTTTGGTGCGGTGAAGCGCGCATCGTATCCGATCGTGTCCCCCTCCGGAACATCGCGCACGAGCATGATACGGGCCTCGACCTTCGCCACGGGCCGCATCGGATTGGGTTCGGTTTCAATCGCAACGCCGCCATAGAGTGCAATGCCCGGGCGTACGAGATCGAAATGGTAGTCGGTCCCCATCAGCACGCCAGCGGAATTGGCCAATGATCGCGGGATGTGAGCGAATGGTTCCGTGATCTCGCGGAAAAGCTGCAGCTGGCGCCGGTTCATCGGGTTCTCCGGTGTCGGGCCGCAGGCGAGGTGACTCATGAGAAGAGAGGGGCGAAATGGCCCGAGCTGGCTCGGGTCGTTCAGGATCGCCGAGAATTCGGCAGGAGAAAGCCCCAACCGGTGCATGCCGGTATCGACATGGACCGCCGCATCGAAGGATCGTCCGGCGGACTTGCAGAGCCCGGCCCATTCCAGAAGTTCTTCGATGGAGCCCAGAACAGGCCGGATGTCATGTTCCAGCAGAAGAGCACCGGTTTGCGGAAAGAGCCCGTCGAGGGCGTAGATAACTGCTTCGGGAAGGATCTGCCGAAGTTCTATCGCCTCGGTGGGCACTGCGACGAAGAATGTTCTGCAGCCGGTTTCAAAAAGGGCCGGAGCAACCCGAAACTGACCGGTGCCATAGGCATCCGCCTTTACGACTGCCGAACACTCCACCTCGGGAGACAGCTTGTTTTTCAGGAAGGTCCAGTTTTCTGCGATCGCTTCAAGGTCGATCGTCAGCCGGCCGCCATAAAGGCTGGCCGGATGGGAAATACGCGATGTCGGCAACACGGTCCGGTCAGGTCTCCCGTCAGAATCATCGGCTGAAATGCCTGAGGACCTTAGCGCATCGAAGGGCTGAAATGCCAATGCCGAAAGGAGAAAAAACGGTCCTGCGACCTTGAGGCCGTCTCAGTCCATATAGAGAAATTCGACGCCGGCCTCGCCGGACCGCACCCAGCGCAATTCCCCGTAGAACCGCAACTTCCGGCTTTCGATCTCGATGGTGATCCGCTGTTTGGGTTTCAGATCCTTGGTGTTGGTCGCAACGCGGCAACCACCGACGCTGATATCCTCGACGACACAGGGACGATGCGTCGCTTCCTGTTTGAGAATGCCGGGCCACTTGCAGCGTCTGCGCGGAAAGACGCGGGCCTCTTCCAACAATTTTTGCCTTGCGGATATCAATCTGGGCTCACGTGAAAGGCTCAATTCAACTGATTGCTACTTAGGGTATATCAAGAGTTTTAACAGCCGTTTAATCACGAATATCCGGGTTTCTTCAGGCAGGCATGGAACAGGCCGCGCTTGTCGAAGACGCAGCCTGTTCATTGCACGGTCTGATGTCGCGATTGCTACTCGTAGCGCTGCGGCAGGTGGTCTTCTTCCGCGAGGTCCGAGAAACGGGTGTACTGGCCTTCGAAGTGCAGGTAGGCGGTACCTGTCGGACCGTGGCGCTGCTTGGCGATGATCACTTCCGCCTTGCCCTTGGCGGCTTCGTGCTTCGCCTCCCAGGCGGCATATTCGGGCGAGCCGATCTCCGGCTCGGTCTTGGAGAGGTAGTATTCCTCGCGATACACGAAAAGGATGACGTCTGCGTCCTGCTCGATGGATCCAGATTCACGCAGGTCCGACATCATCGGCCGTTTGTCGTCACGCGATTCCACCTGACGCGAGAGCTGGGAAAGCGCAATGATCGGAACCTGCAGCTCCTTGGCCAGAGCCTTGAGGCCGGTGGTGATCTCGGTGATTTCCTGGACGCGGTTTCCGGAGTTCTTGGCGGAGCCGGACAAGAGCTGGATATAGTCGACGACCAGCAGATCAAGTCCGCGCTGGCGCTTGAGCCGTCGTGCCTTGGCCACCAGCGAAGCGATCGAGATGCCGCCGGTCTGGTCCACGTGAAGGGGGACGGACTGCATCGTCTGGGCGCAGGCGGCAAGTTTTTCGAATTCGGCCTCGGTGATGTCGCCGCGGCGGATCTTCGAGGAGGAGATTTCCGCCTGTTCGGAAATGATACGTGTGGCCAGCTGTTCGGCGGACATTTCCAGCGAGAAGAAGCCGACGACACCGCCGTTCATGGTCTTGATGGAGCCGTCCTGCTGCTCTTCCGCCTTGTAGGACTGGGCGATGTTGTAGGCGATGTTCGTTGCCAGCGACGTCTTGCCCATGGCGGGACGACCGGCGAGTACGATCAGGTCCGAATGCTGCAGGCCGCCCATAAGCCGGTCGAGTTCGCGCAAGCCCGTGGAAATGCCGGACAGCGCACCTTCGCGGTTGTAGGCGGCGTGCGCCATCTCGATGGTTTCGCTCAAGGCGTCGCCGAAGGAAACGAAGCCGCCTTCGCTGCGGCCGGTTTCCGCGAGCTCGAAGAGGCGCCGTTCCGCGTCGTCGATCTGCTGGGTAGGCGGCACGTCGATCGGAGCGTCATAGGCGATGTTGACCATGTCCTCGCCGATGCGAATGAGGTTCCGCCGGATGGCGAGGTCGTAGATGGTACGACCGTAATCCTCCGCGTTGATGATCGACGCGGCATCGCCCGCCAGTCGCAGCAGGAACTGGGTTGCCGACAGGTCGGCGATCTTCGCGTTGGCCGGGTAAAAGGTCTTCAGGGTGATCGGCGAGGCTGTCTTGCCGGCCCGGATCAGGTGACTGATCTTCTCGTAGATATCCTGGTGAGGCGGCACGAAGAAGTGATGCGGTTCCAGGAAATCTGAAACCCGGTAGAAGGTCTCGTTGTTGACGAGAATCGCCCCCAACAGCTGCCGTTCGGCTTCTGCGTTATGCGGAGCCAGACGCTGGACGTCTTCTTCCGTCTCGACCTTCTGTAACGTGCCCTTCATATCGTCCCCCGATGACCCAAGTGCATCCGGAATACTCTGTGAAGTGGAGCGGCTCAAGGATCAAAAAGGTGTGTTTTTGATTCCCACCGGTGATTGCAGATCAGCGGGGATAGTTGCGAATCCAGCTTGACTCCTAAGTCGATTGTGGACTCAAGGCTGTAGCTCTTAGTCATTGAATTCAATGATACTTTTGAAAAGGTTAATAGATGGTTAACAAAACCACCAGCGGATTCAAGGCTTTGGAACCGGCTTTGAAACCGCCTCATGAAAGCCTTGTGCGGTTGTGCAAAAAAGGCGTGCCGGCAAACAAAAAAACGGCGCTGAAGTCAGCGCCGTTTCGTAAGCCGGAGAAGGAGGCGAAAGCGTTAGGCTTCGTCTTCCACGGCTGTTTCTTCGGAAGCTTCCGCACCTTCTTCGGTGTCTTCTTCCTCTTCGAATTCGAAGACGTCCTGTTCCGGGGTGGTGAGGTCTTCACCTGCCGCCTGACGGGCTGCTTCGTCTTCGGAACGTGCAACATTGACGTTGACGTTGACTTCGACTTCAGGATGCAGCTGGATCATGACCGAGTGCATGCCGATCGTCTTGATCGGGCTGCGCAGCTCGACCTGGCTGCGGGCGACCGTGAAGCCGGCTGCAGTCAGACCTTCGGCAATGTCCCGCGTGGAAACGGAGCCGTAGAGCTGGCCGGTTTCGCCGGCGGAACGGATCATCACCAGAGACTCGCCGTCCAGCTTGGAGGCAACGGCCGAAGCTTCGGTCTTGCGTTCCAGGTTGCGGGCTTCGAGCTGGGAGCGTTCGCGCTCGAAACGTTCCAGGTTGGATTTGTTGGCGCGCAGTGCCTTGCCCTGCGGAAGCAGGAAGTTACGGGCATAGCCGTCGCGAACGCGAACGGTGTCGCCCATCTGGCCGAGCTTTGCAATGCGCTCAAGAAGGATAACTTGCATGTCTTTCTCCTACTGTCCCACCGGTGAGGGTGGTTAGAGGCCGGTTGCCCGCGGCCCCAATACGGGTCTCCCGGGCGGACCCGGGAGAAGACGTCTCCTCGAAAAGGGAGAGCTTAGCTGATCACGAAGGGCAGCAGGCCGAGCAGGCGGGCGCGCTTGATGGCACGGGCCAGTTCACGCTGCTTCTTCGCGGAGACCGCGGTGATGCGGCTCGGAACGATCTTGCCGCGCTCGGAAATGTAGCGCTGCAGCAGACGGATGTCCTTGTAGTCGATCTTCGGTGCATTGGCGCCGGAGAACGGGCAGGTCTTCCTGCGGCGGAAGAACGGACGACGGCTCGGAAGCTGTGCGACATCAACCATCTATCTTACTCCCCTTCTGCCCGGCGCGGAGCACGTTCGCCCCGGTCACCGCCACGCTCACCACCACGTCCGCCACGGTCACCACCGCGATCGCCGCCGCCGAAGCGGCCGCCGCGATCACCGCGGTCGCCGCCACGGCGGTCGTCACGGTCGCGCTTCTGCATCATTGCAGACGGTTCTTCGTCGAGTTCCTCGACCTTGAAGGTCATGTGGCGCAGAATGTCTTCGCTCAGGCCCATCTGACGTTCCATTTCGGCAACCGCCGCATGCGGTGCGTTGATGTTCATCAGGGTGTAGTGAGCCTTGCGGTTCTTCTTGATGCGGTATGCGATAGACCGCAGACCCCAGTTTTCCACCTTGCCGACAGTACCGCCGGCGCCTTCGATGAGGCCCTTGTACTGTTCGACGAGTTGTTCGACCTGCTGGGTCGAAATATCCTGGCGCGCCAGGAATACGTGCTCGTAAAGAGGCATGGAATCAAGCCTTTCTCGTGTTGACAACGCGGGATCGGCGCAGAGCCTCCTCGTAGCCCTCAGAAAGGCACGAGAAATCTAACGAGAGCGGGAACACGGGAAGTCGGATCTTTTTACGATCCTGGCAAAGCCCTTCCGTTCAGCCCCCGGCCAAATCCCGGATGAAGCGCGCTCTATACCCGCTTCTGGAAAAATTGCAAGCGTTCGCGGCGAATAATTGAGGATCATCCGCACGGGAGGACGCCCGCCTTCTGGCGCCGCCATGACCGAGAGGCATTGGTCAGTGTCTGTGTGTGTATCGGCCAGCAACCTTTTCAAGGGCGATCCGCCGAGGGAAAACGGGAGAAAGCCGCCAAAACCGGTAAATGATTGCCCTCCGGGCCTTGACAGTCCTGCCCCGACCGTATCATAGCCTCGCGCCAAGTCGAATTCAGTCCGCGCCGGACTGTCTTCTCCGCTTTCTATTAAAGCCGTCGACCTGTTGCCTCTATGGCCCATGGTCCGCTCACGCGTCACGGAGGCGTTTCCAGATGACCATTGCATTCACTTTTCCCGGTCAGGGCAGCCAGAGCGTCGGGATGGGCAAAGCCCTTGCCGATGCATATCCGGAAGCAAGAGCCGTCTTTGACGAGGTGGATGCCGCGCTTGGTCAGAAACTCTCCGACGTGATGTGGAACGGCCCCGAAGACGCGCTGACGCTCACTGCAAATGCCCAGCCGGCCCTGATGGCGGTCAGTCTCGCCACCATGCGCGTTCTGGAGTCCCGCGGTCTCGACCTCAAAAAGAGCGTCGCCTTTGTTGCCGGGCATTCGCTTGGCGAGTACTCGGCGCTTGCCGCTGCCGGAAGCTTTGATGTCGGAACGGCCGCCCGCCTTCTGCGCGTGCGCGGCGACGCCATGCAGAATGCCGTGCCGGTCGGGCAGGGGGCGATGGCGGCACTCCTCGGGCTCGATTTCGACGTGGCCGCGGAAGTCGCGGAAGCCGCCGCTCAGGGGGAAGTCTGCCAGGCCGCCAACGACAACGCCCCCGGCCAGGTGGTGGTTTCCGGGCATCTGGCCGCTGTCGAACGTGCCGTCGAGATTGCCAAGGCCAAGGGCGCACGCCGCGCGGTGATGCTGCCGGTCAGCGCACCCTTCCATTGTTCGCTGATGGCTCCGGCCGCCGAGAAGATGGCCGAGGCACTGGCCAATGCCGACATTCGCTCGCCTGTTGTGCCGCTTGTCGCCAACGTTCTGGCGCGCCCGATCACCGATGCTGACGAAATCCGCGCCCGGCTCGTCGAGCAGGTGACCGGAACCGTGCGCTGGCGCGAAAGCGTGACCTGGCTGGCGGAGAACGGCGTCGACATGTTCGTCGAGGTCGGTACCGGCAAGGTATTGACCGGCATGGTCAAGCGCATTGCCAAGGACGGTGCGGGTCTTGCGGTGAACACGCCGGAAGACATCGACGCCCTTCTGGAAAAGATTTCCGGATAAGGCTTATATCAGCCTGCACGCAAGCGGCCCCGGTGGGCCGGAACCAATCAAGAAGCCAGATCTACGGAAGGATCCGCAATGTTCAGCTTGGAAGGGAAGACAGCCCTTGTCACCGGCGCCACGGGCGGGATCGGCGAGGCGATCGCGCGGGCACTGCATGCCCAGGGAGCAACGGTGTCTCTCTCCGGCACGCGCGCTGAAAAGCTGGAAGCCCTTGCCGCCGATCTCGGCGAGCGCGTTTTCGTCACGCCGGCAAACCTGTCGGACCGTGACGCCGTCGATGCGTTGCTGCCGGCTGCCGAGGAAAAGATGGGTTCCGTCGACATCCTTGTGAACAATGCCGGCATCACCCGGGACAATATCTTCATGCGCATGAAGGACGAGGAGTGGGATCAGGTTCTCGAAGTCAACCTGACTTCCGGCTTCCGCCTTTGCCGTGCTGCGATCAAGGGCATGATGAAGCGCCGTTCCGGCCGCATCATCGGCATCACCTCGGTTGTCGGTGTCACGGGCAATCCGGGCCAGGTCAACTATGCCGCCGCCAAGGCCGGCATGATCGGCATGTACAAGTCGCTTGCCCGGGAAGTGGCCAGCCGCAACATCACGGTCAACACGATCGCACCCGGATTCATCGAAACGGCCATGACGGATGCGCTCAACGACAAGCAGCGGGAATCGATTCTCCAGAGCGTTCCGGCCGGCCGTCTCGGCACCACTCTGGACATTGCCGCCGCAGCCGTATATCTCGCCAGCGAAGAGGCCGGTTACGTGACCGGCCAGACGCTTCATGTCAATGGCGGTATGGCCATGATATGATTGCAGGAATCGCCTTTGGGGCGACGCGCTGCGGTTGCGGTTCCGTTGCGTGCCCCTCTGGCTGGTCAAGCCCAGTAAAGTGTGTTACCAACCCGCCGGCCGATTGACATGTTCATGAATGGACTGCAAGCGGCTCGAATCCGCGCCGACGACGAAATCAAAGTTTTCGGGGAATGGAGAGGTTCGGGCTGGTGTGGCGACCCCGGTGTTTTTATGATCCCGGTCGGTCGCAGCGCACGGGGCGTCTTGAGTTCGAGCACCGCGAAGTTATCGAGGAACTAGAAAATGAGCGATATCGCAGATCGTGTTAAGAAGATCGTTGTCGAGCACCTGGGCGTCGACACCGACAAGGTGAAGGACAACGCCAGCTTCATCGACGACCTTGGCGCAGACAGCCTCGACACCGTCGAGCTGGTCATGGCCTTCGAGGAAGAGTTCGGCGTCGAAATTCCGGATGATGCCGCCGAGACGATCCTGACTGTCGGCGACGCCGTGCAGTTCCTCGAAAAGAACGCCGGCTGAACGAAGTGCTTGAAACGGACGGTTTTCACCCTACCGTCCGTTTTGCATTCTAGCGGCGTATGAAGACGGGATTGTGATGAGGCGAGTTGTCGTAACGGGACTTGGAATGGTGACGCCGCTTGGCTGCGGTGTCGATGCCACGTGGAAGCGCATTCTGAACGGTGAAAGCGGGGCAAACCGCGTCGAGAAGTTCAAGGTCGACGACATACCCTGCCAGATCGCCTGCCAGATACCGCGCGGCGACGGGGCGGACGGGTCGTTCAACCCGGACGACTGGATGGACCCCAAGGAACAGCGCAAGGTCGACGACTTCATCATCTACGCCATGGCGGCCGCCGACCAGGCGCTCGCCGATGCCGACTGGAAGCCGCAGGACTACGAGGAGCAGGTCCGCTCCGGCGTCCTCGTCGGCTCCGGTATCGGCGGACTGGAAGGCATCGAGAAAGCATCGCTTCTTCTTGCCGAAAAAGGGCCGCGGCGCATCAGCCCGTTCTTCATTCCCGGACGTCTTATCAATCTCGCCGGCGGCTATATCTCCATTCGCCACGGCCTGCGCGGCCCGAACCATGCGGTCGTGACGGCCTGCTCCACCGGAGCGCATGCCATCGGCGACGCATCGCGGCTGATCGCGCTCGGCGATGCGGACGTGATGGTGGCGGGCGGCACGGAGTCGCCGATCACGCGGCTTTCGCTCGCCGGGTTCGCGGCCTGCCGCGCGCTTTCCACCGCCTACAACGACACGCCGGCCAAGGCGTCACGCCCCTACGATCAGGGCCGCGACGGCTTCGTCATGGGCGAGGGCGCAGGCGTCGTCGTGCTCGAGGAATACGAGCATGCGCGCGCACGCGGCGCGAAGATCTATGGCGAAGTGATCGGCTACGGCCTTTCGGGCGACGCCTATCACATCACCGCGCCCACGCCGGACGGCGACGGAGCCTACCGCTGCATGGAAGCCGCGCTGAAACGCGCCGGCGTGATGGCGGGCGAAGTCGACTACGTCAACGCGCATGGCACTTCCACGCCGCTTGGCGACGAGATCGAGCTCGGCGCCATCCAGCGGCTTGCCGGCAACGATGCCGCGCGCATCACCATGTCGTCCACGAAATCCTCCACCGGCCACCTTCTTGGCGCGGCGGGGGCCATCGAGGCGATCTTCTCGCTGCTCGCAATGCGGGACGGCGTCGCGCCACCGACCATCAATCTTGAAAACCCGTCGGTGGAGACCGAGATCGACCTGGTTCCCAACAAGGCCAAGCCGATGGAAATCAACGTCGCCCTGTCGAACTCCTTCGGCTTCGGCGGAACGAACGCATCGCTGGTTTTCCGCAAGGTGGCCGCATAAGGTCCGTTCCCCGCTTTGGCCATATTCGGGCCGTTGCCTTTTCGAAACGCAACGGCCTGGAAAGAGAGATCGGGTGGCGAGCAACATGAGCGACAACGGCAAGTCCGATACCGACCTGTCACAGGGCCTGGACGACGCGGGAGATTTCCGCGTCAATCCGAAGAGCCCGCGCGAAGCGATCCAGCCCGAGCCGGCGCCGGAACCGCCCGCACGCTCCAGGCATGTGCGCAATCCCATCGTCGTGTTCGTCAACTTCCTGCTGACGGTGGCGGTGCTTGGCGTCGTCGCCGTCGGTGTCGGGCTCTATTGGGGCAAGACGGAGTTCCACAAGGAAGGCCCGCTTGCCGAGCGCAAGACCGTGATCATCGCCTCCGGATCCGGGCTCAATTCCATTGCCGCCACGCTTGAAGCCAACGGCGTGATCGACGACGAACTGGTCTTCAAGGCCGGTGTGTGGATCTACAAGAACGCGGGCAACCTGAAAGCCGGCGAGTACGCCTTCGTACCCGGCGTCTCCATGCAGGACGTCATGAAGGACCTTGTCGAAGGCAAGGCGGTATATCATGCCGTCACTTTCCCGGAAGGCTGGACGAGCGCGCAGATCGTGGAGCGGTTGCGCAACGACCCGATCCTTGTCGGCGAAATCGACGATATCCCGGCGGAAGGCTCGCTGCTTCCCGATACCTACAGCTTCACCCGGGGCACCACGCGCCAGCAGATCGTGAACCAGATGAAGCGCGCGCAGGACAAGGCGCTTACCGAGATCTGGGCGCGGCGCAGCGACGGCCTGCCGATAGCAAGCCCGGAAGAACTGGTGATCCTCGCCTCGATCGTGGAAAAGGAAACGGCAAGAGCGGATGAGCGTCCGCGCGTCGCCGGCGTCTTCGTGAACAGGCTGAACAGGGGCATGCGCCTTCAGTCGGACCCGACGATCCTTTATGGGCTGCACGGCGGCAACGCCTGGAAGGAGGATCGCTCGGCAATCAGGCAATCCGAACTGAACGCCGAAAACCCCTATAATACCTACCAGATCGCCGGCCTGCCGCCGGGGCCGATCGGCAACCCAGGCCGTGCGGCCATGGAAGCCGTCGCCGCGCCCTCGCGCACGAAGGACCTTTACTTCGTGGCTGACGGGACGGGCGGGCATTCGTTCGCGGAAACCTACGAGCAGCACCAGCGCAACGTACGGCGCTGGCGCGAGGTGGAGCGCAACAAGCGCGCGCAGGAAGCCGAGGAAGCGCAAAGCGGCGGCGAGGGCGAGAACGGCGCGAACCAATGACGCGGATTTCGCGGGCCGGCCGTTGGAGTGTGAAGCGATGACATTGGCGAGCATGACGGGTTTTGCCAGGGCGGAAGGGGCGCGTGGCGCCGTCCGCTGGACCTGGGAATTGCGCTCGGTCAACGGAAAGGGCCTCGACATCCGCATGCGGCTGCCGACGGGGCTGGAAGACCTCGAGGCCTCGCTGCGCGAAGCGGCTTCGAAAGCGCTGAATCGGGGCAATGTTTCGATTGGCCTCAGCATGCAGCGCGAGCAGGGAGATGCCGTTCTGCAGGTGAATGAGGCGGCACTCGAGGCCGTTTTGAACGCGGTTCACGTGCTTCACCGCCGACTTCCCGACGCAGCACCCGTTTCGCTGGACGGTATCCTTTCCCACAAAGGTGTCTTGGAACTCAAGGAGCCCGAAGAAGACGAGGCGGAGCGGGCGGCCCTGCGCGCCGAGCTTGGCGAGAGCTTTCGTGAGGCGCTTGCGGGCCTTGTCTCCATGCGCCGCGGCGAAGGCAATGCGATCCGCGAACTGTTGCTGGCGCAGCTCCAGACGA
>ENA-ORCZ01000229-ORCZ01000229.1-marine-metagenome-genome-assembly--contig:-NODE-229-length-35421-cov-3.820422_pt1 | contig 35421 bp, 32 predicted proteins | sample MGYA00237785_ERZ508519 | MGnify/ENA primary metagenome ERZ508519 (study PRJEB26189, sample SAMN06268790) | marine metagenome | isolation source: Bioluminescent Bay, La Paraguera, Puerto Rico | place...
GGCGACGCCCGAGGACGAGCCGCCGGTGATCATGATGGCGCCGTCTTTTTCGATCATGCGCTTTGCGGATGCGCGGGCGGCATCGGACTTGGTCTGTGTGTCGCCGGTCACGAAGGAGACCTTCTTGCCGTTCACGCCGTTACCCTTCAGCTCCTTCGAAGAGAACGTGTTCAGGAGACCGCCATCACCCTCGCCGTTCAGGTGCTTCACGGCGAGCTGATAGGCGCGCAGCTCATCGGCCCCTTCGTCGGCGTAAGCTCCGGTCTGCGGAACGTTGAAGCCGAAAACAACTTCGGAACCGGTCGGCTCGTTCAGGTAACCGGCAGACCAGGCACGACTGGTGAAGATGGTCGGCGTCGCAAGGGCGACACCGCCCATTGCACCCGCGCGCAGAATGGAACGGCGATTGAGGGGTTTACGAATCAAGCTCATACTTTCCTCCCAGAAAGGCGTTGCGCGTCCACCTCGGACACGCCTGCAATAGCTGTACAGCCGCAAGCAATCCCGGCCCCATTCCCTGTCCGGTCACCCGAATCCTCAGAGCCAAAACTGCAAGCTGGAATGACTGTAAAAAAATCAAGAACTAACCGGCAATACGACTATCGGAGCGCTTCTTTGGTTCAAGCCATTCGACTTTCGAAGTAATCCCGGCTAAAGACGCTGCTTCCGGCACGAAATTTTTGCGGCGCAATAATTTTTTTCTTGTTTAAATCCATAACTTTGACTACCCTCTATTGTGCACCGCAAAGTTATTCGAACGTCATCGAGTGAAATTCAGACGTTTCAAAGTCTTAGACCAAAGTGCAAGACCTTTGCGCCGAAGGAATCGCCTCCCGGAAAATTGACGGGCGGCGCATCTCAGCGCTACGCTTCGTACCGCCTGCCCCGACTTCCACTTCCGGACCATATTCATGACTATTCTCACGTCGCTTGAAGCGCTTCACGAGCATTACGGCGCGGTTGGTGAAGCCTCGCTCATCAAGGAAATCGACCATCTGAGCCCGGCCTATCGCCGTATCATCGAAACCTCGCGTTTCTGTGCCCTGGCGACGAGCGGTCCCGAGGGCCTTGACTGCTCGCCGCGCGGTGACGACGGCATGGTGGTGCGCATCGAAGATTCGCGCACGCTTCTGATGCCGGACCGGCGCGGCAACAACCGGATCGATTCCCTGCGCAATATCGTCCGTGACCCGCGTGTGTCGCTGATGTTCATGGTGCCCGGCTGGACCAATGTGTTGCGCATCAACGGCGAAGCTTCGCTTTCTGTCGATCCGGATCTGCTGGCTTCCTTCGAGAGGGACGGTCACCTGCCCCGCTCGGTAATCGTGATCGCCATAAAGACTGTCTATTTCCAGTGTGCCAGGGCAATCCTTCGGGCCGGTCTCTGGGAGCCGGAATACCGCATCGCCAAGGACGATTTGCCGTCTCCGGGCATGATCATGCAGGAGATCAAGGACAGTTTCGACGGCAGGACCTATGACGAGGAATGGCCGGAACGCGCCGCAAAAAGCATGTGGTGAAAAACCTGACCATCTGAAACCAATTCCAGGGCAAGGTATCGCTGCAACCGGTCTCTCCTGGGAGGCGGTTCAACGACCGGTGTGCCGCTTTGCCGCTGGCGCTTGGAACCGGACGCGAACTACGCCATATCTCGCTGAAACGTCCAGATACGCTACGAGGTCCCCATGACTGCCAACCCGCTGCTTTCCGACTGGAACACGCCCTTCGAACTGCCGCCCTTTGCGGCCATCGAACCGTTTCATTTCGAGGAAGCCTTCGAAATTTCCATGCGCGAGGCGCGTGCGGAAAGCGACCGGATCGCGGGGCAGGACGAAGAACCGACCTTTGAAAACACCATCGTCGCTCTGGAAAAGTCGGGAAAGTTGCTCACCCGGGTGGCGCGCACCTTCTTCAACCTGGCCGGCGCCCACACCAACGAGGCCATCCAGAGAATCGAGCGCGAAGTTGCGCCGAAGCTGGCAAAGCACTCCTCCGACATGTTGCTGGACGCACGTCTCTACGGCCGCATCGCAAACCTTTGGCAGCGTCGAGACAGCCTTGGCCTGAGCGAAGAGGACGCGATGGTTCTCGAGCGATACCAGAAGATGTTCCAGCGCGCAGGCGCAGGCCTCGACGAGCCCGGGAAAGCCCGAATGGCGGAGATTTCCCAGAGGCTGGCGACGCTCGGCACGAGTTTCTCCCAGAACGTCCTCAAGGACGAATCGGATTTCCAGCTGGTGCTGGAAACGGAAGAGGATCTCGCCGGTTTGCCGGACTTTCTGCTTGCGGCAGCCTCGCAAGCAGCCAGGGAGCGAGGGCTCGAAGGCAAACATGTGATCACACTGTCCAGGTCCTCGATCGAGCCTTTCCTGCAGTTCTCCACCAACCGCGCCTTGCGCGAGGAAGCCTTCAGGGGCTGGACGGCGCGCGGCGAGAACGGCGGCGACACCGACAACCGGGCAATCGTTGCCGAAACCCTGCGGTTGCGCGCCGAAAAGGCCCGCATGCTCGGTTTTGACAATTACGCCGCCTTCAAGCTCGACGACACCATGGCCAAGACACCGGAAAATGTTCGCGGCCTTCTGACAAAGGTCTGGGAACCCGCGGTAACGCAGGCCCGGCAGGAAGCCGACAAGCTGGCGGAGATGGCGCGTGGCGACGGCGAAAACCACGAGATCGAGGCCTGGGACTGGCGGTACTATTCCGAAAAGGTGCGCAAGGCCGAGCACGATCTAGACGAAACGGAACTCAAGCCCTTCCTGCAACTGGAGAACATCATCCAGGCTGCGTTCGACACCGCCGGTCGCCTGTTCGGCCTGTCGTTCCGGGAGTTGAAGGGCATGCCGGTCTATCATCCCGACGTCCGGGTTTTCGAAGTGCTCGACGGATCCGGAAAGCACGTCGGCCTGTTTCTCGGTGACTATTTCGCCCGCGCCTCAAAACGCTCCGGCGCCTGGATGAGCGCCTTCCGTTCCCAGCACAAGCTTGATGGCAAGGTCTCGCCGATCATCGTCAACGTGATGAACTTCTCCAAGGGGCGCCCCGGTGAAGCGACGCTCCTGACTTTCGACGATGCCCGCACGCTCTTTCATGAATTCGGTCACGGCCTGCACGGACTCCTTTCGGACGTGACCTACCCGATGATCTCGGGCACGAGCGTCGCCCGCGATTTCGTCGAACTGCCTTCGCAGCTTTACGAGCACTGGCTGTCCCAGCCGCAAGTGCTGTCGAAATATGCGGTCCATTACAAGACCGGCGAAGCCATGCCGGCAGAACTTCTTGAAAAGCTTCTCGCCGCCGCCAACTTCAATCAGGGATTTGCGACAGTCGAATACACCGCTTCGGCCCTGGTCGATCTGGAACTGCATCTGATCGGGGATCCAACGGCACTCGACACGGGCGCTTTCGAAAAGGAAGCTCTCGGCAGGATCGGCATGCCGAGCGCCATTACGATGCGGCACCGAATACCGCACTTCCAGCATATCTTCTCCGGCGACGGCTATTCGGCGGGCTATTACAGCTACATGTGGTCGGAGGTGATGGACGCGGATGCCTTTGAAGCCTTTGAGGAAAAGGGCGACGTCTTTGACCGTGAAACGGCCGGCAGGCTGCTGACCTATATCTACGCGTCGGGTGGACGCCAGGATCCGGAAAAAGCCTATCTGGCCTTCCGCGGCCGCGCTCCGCGCATCGACGCGCTTCTGGAAAAACGCGGTTTCGCTGCCTGACCGTCGGCGGCCGGCGCCTGCCGGCCGCAAACAACCGCCAACAGAAGAGCAAGCAAAATGATCGCTGACACGGGCGCCACCTCCAGATTGCTTCGGGCAGGGATGGTTCTTTCAGGCCTTGCCGGCGCTGTCGGCGTCATCTGTCTTGCGCTCGCAGCCCACGAAAGTTCCTCGCCTCTTCTGCGAACCGCGGCACAGGTGCTGCTGTATCACGCACCTATCCTCTTGGGGCTCGGGCTGCTCTCGCAGCTCCGCCGCGCACCGCTCCTGCCGGTGACGCTGCTCCTGATGACGGGTGGGCTCACTCTCTTTTGCGGCGACCTTCTCTCGCGGGCATTTCTGGAAGCCAGGCTTTTTCCCATGTCCGCGCCGATCGGCGGAGCCTCGCTTATCCTTGGATGGCTGACGCTCGCGCTCAATGCGCTACGGCTGACGGCGAAGTGAAGCGAGAGAATCACCGAGTCATAAATGTTCTTATAATCAGGTAATTGTGCGGCTTTTCTCATCTAACACTTAAGCCGTTCTGGAACCTTCAAATGGCGCGAAACCTAAGCCTTTAGCCGTTCCGCATGCCAGGCGACGTGATCGCGTGCAAAAGTCGAAACGAAAAAGTAGGAATGGTCGTAGCCAGGCTGCAGCCGATAGGCATGCGGCGTTCTGGTTTCCGTCAGGGCGGTCACCAGGGCCTGCGGCATGAGGAGATCGTAGAACTGGTCGTCCGCGCCCTGATCGATCAACACGTCCCCTGCCCAGCCCTTGTTCCGCAGCAGCAACGCGGTGTCATGCGCCGCCCAGTTGACCTCGTCCGCTCCGAGATAGGCCCCGAGTTGCTTGCGGCCCCAATCCGAGCGGGTGGGATTGGCGATCGGCGCGAAGGCGGACAGCGACTGGTAATGGCCCGGATATTTCATCGCGAGCGTCAGCGCGCCGTGTCCGCCCATGGAATGGCCGGTTATGCCGTGATGCACGGAAACGGCGAATTTTTCCGTGACCAGGTCACGCAATTCGCTGGCGATGTAGGTTTCCATCTGGAAATGCGGCGCCCAGGGATCCTCGGTCGCATTGACGTAGAAACCGGCCCCCTGCCCCAAATCATAGGCCTCGTCATTGGCAACGCCCTCGCCGCGCGGGCTGGTGTCCGGAAAGACGAGCGCAAGTCCGAACTCGGCCGCATGCGCCTGCAGTCCTGCCTTGGTCATGGCGTTTTCGTGGGTGCAGGTCAGGCCCGAGAGATACCAGAGGCACGGCACAGGACCATCCTTGGCCTGGGGTGGCATGTAGACCGCAAAGGTCATCTCGACACCACAGGCTTCGGACGCATGACTGTAGACGCCCTGGACGCCGCCATAGGACCTGTTTTCGGAAAGGGTTTTCATTGGCGGACGCCTTTATGATTTCTTTTCATGAAATTCGGTTCGTCGTCCCGCGCAAGAGAATGTGAGGGCCGGGCCGGGGGAGCTTTATCGTTTGCGCTGGAACGCAAATTGTGAAGTTCCGGTCCCGGCTTGCGCGGGGGTCAGGTTTGGGCACTTTCGCGTCTCTCGGCCTGCTGCCAAATCAGTAGAGTACCACGGAGCGGATCGACTCGCCTGCATGCATCAGTTCGAAGCCCTTGTTGATGTCTTCGAGCGGCATGGTGTGGGTGATCATCGGATCGATTTCGATCTTGCCGTCCATGTACCAGTCGACGATCTTCGGCACGTCTGTACGGCCGCGGGCACCGCCGAAGGCCGTACCGCGCCAGGAGCGACCGGTAACGAGCTGGAAAGGTCGGGTCGAAATTTCCGCCCCGGCCGGTGCAACGCCGATGATGATGCTCTCGCCCCAGCCCTTGTGAGCCGATTCCAGCGCCGTGCGCATGACATTGACGTTGCCCGTGGCATCGAATGTATAGTCCGCGCCGCCCTTGGTGAGGTTCACCAGGTAAGGCACCAGCTCCCCGTCCACCTCGCTCGGATTGACGAAATCGGTCATGCCGAAGCGCTCCGCCATTTCCTTCTTTGCCGGGTTGAGATCGACTCCGACGATCTGGTCGGCGCCGGCCAGACGCAGGCCCTGGATGACGTTGAGGCCAATACCGCCGAGACCGAAGACGATCGCGCGCGAGCCAATTTCGACCTTGGCGGTGTTGATCACCGCGCCGATACCGGTAGTAACACCGCAGCCGATGTAGCAGACCTTGTCGAACGGTGCATCGGAGCGGATTTTCGCCAGCGCGATCTCCGGCACGACGGTGTAATTGGCGAAGGTGGACGTGCCCATATAGTGCAGGATCGGGTCGCCATCGAGCGTTGAGAAGCGGGAAGACCCGTCCGGCATGAGCCCCTGCCCCTGGGTGGCGCGGATCGACTGGCACAGGTTCGTCTTCGGGTTCAGACAGTATTCGCAGGTCCGGCACTCGGGCGTATAGAGCGGAATGACGTGATCCCCCGGCTTCAGTGTCGTGACGCCCGGACCGACCTCGACCACGACCCCGGCTCCCTCATGACCGAGAATCGCAGGGAACAGACCTTCCGGATCGGCGCCGGAGAGCGTGAACTCGTCCGTGTGGCAGATACCGGTGGCCTTGATTTCGACCAGCACCTCGAAAGCGCGCGGGCCTTCCAGATTGACTTTGGTGATTTCGAGCGGTTTTCCGGCCTGAACGGCGACAGCGGCGCGAACTTCCATGGAGGGTCTCCCTGACTTGACTGTTGGGGGGAGAGTGTCCGTCCAAGATAGCAAATGCAAGAACCGAAACGGCATTCCCTGTCGGGATTGCGCAATCAGCTCAAAAAGTTTCGAACACCATCCTGATCGGTGAAGCCCCCGGTCCTTTGGTTTTTTGTGCGACTTGGGGACACAAAAGGACTGGTCGGCTCATGCCGGACGCGCATGTCGCATTCTGACAAGCAAGCGACTGAAACGGCATACGCAAACCTTGGCTTAACCGCGAATATGCCTCGCAATGAACGAGGCATTGCCGACGTCGGCAAGGTCGCGTTTCGACAGTCGTTGAACCTGACGGCGGGCGGCCCGGACGACCGGGACACCCAGCCGGCAACGTGCGGAGCCGCTCTTCGATGAAGCGATATTCCTTTCTGGAACTGGCCAAGAACGCCTTTTCCGCGCACCAGAACTGGGGCCGTCAGTGGCGCTCGCCCGAACCCAAGGCCGAGTATGATGTCGTCATCGTCGGCGCGGGCGGGCATGGCCTTGCGACCGCCTATTACCTTGCCAAGGAACATGGCATCCGCAACGTTGCGGTAATCGAGAAGGGTTGGCTCGGCGGCGGCAACACGGGTCGCAATACGACCATCGTGCGTTCCAACTATCTCTGGGAGGAAAGCGCCGGGCTCTACAATCATGCCATCGGCCTGTGGCAGAACCTGTCGCAGGAACTGAACTACAATGTCATGTATTCCGCCCGCGGTGTGATGATGCTGGCACACACCGTCCATGACGTTCAGGTGTCGCAGCGGCATATTCACGCCAACCGGTTGGCCGGCGTCCAGAATGAATGGCTGACGCCTGAAGAAGCCAAGGAATACTGTCCTCCGCTGAACATTTCCAAGAACATCCGCTATCCGGTCATGGGCGCGGCCCTGCAGCGTGTCGGCGGCACCGCACGCCACGACGCGGTCGCCTGGGGTTATGCTCGCGGCGCCGACGCTCTCGGCGTCGACATTATCCAGAATTGCGCCGTCACCGGCATCCGCCGCGGCCTTAACGGCGGCGTCGAGGGTGTGGAAACGGTGAAGGGCTTCATCAAGGCCAAGAAGATCGGCGTTGTCGCCGCTGGTCACACCTCCGTCGTCATGGACATGGCCGGTCTCCGCCTGCCGCTGGAATCCTTCCCGTTGCAGGCGCTCGTGTCCGAACCGGTAAAGCCGGCCTTCCCCTGTGTCGTCATGTCCAACACCATCCACGCCTATATCTCCCAGTCCGACAAGGGCGAACTGGTGATCGGCGCCGGGACCGACCAGTTCGTGTCCTATTCCCAGGCCGGCGGCATTCACATCACCAACCACACCATCGACGCGATCTGCGAGCTCTTCCCGCACTTCCGGCGCATGCGCATGCTGCGCAACTGGGGCGGCATCGTCGACACGACGCCGGACCGCTCGCCGATCCTCTCCAAGACGGCGGTTCGCGGCCTTTACGTCAATTGCGGCTGGGGCACCGGCGGCTTCAAGGCAACTCCCGGCTCCGGCCACGTCTTTGCCCATACGATCGCCAAGGACGAGCCGCACCCGATCAATGCGCCCTTCACCATCGACCGGTTCCGCACCGGGCGCCTCATCGACGAAGCCGCCGCCGCGGCCGTGGCCCACTAGGGGGAGATCAAAGGAATGCTGCTGATTTATTGCCCCTATTGCGACGTGGAGCGCGCGGAGACGGAATTCTCCTGCCGCGGCGAAGCACATATTGCCCGACCGGCCGACCCGAGCCAGGCCACCGACGAGGACTGGGTGGAGTACCTCTACATGCGTACCAACGCCAAGGGCGTGGCCGCCGAACGCTGGCGCCACATCCATGGCTGCGGCCGTTTCTTCAACGCCGTCCGCGACACCGTCAGCGACAGGTTCCTGAAAATCTACAAGACCGGTGAACCGAAGCCGGATCTTGACGCGATCGCCAAGGAGGCCGGCAAATGAGCCAGCCATTCCGTACTGAAAAAGGCGGCCGGATCGACCGCGCCGGACAGCTTACCTTCACCTTTGACGGCGAAGAGATGCAGGGCCACAAGGGAGACACCCTTGCCTCCGCCCTGCTCGCAAACGGCGTTCACCTGGTCGGCCGGTCGTTCAAGTATCACCGTCCGCGCGGCATCCTGACCTCGGGATCGGAAGAGCCGAACGCGCTCGTCGGCATCTACCGCAACGGCGACCAGACGCCGAACCTGCGCGCGACACAGGTCGAACTCTACCAGGGTCTCGAAGCGATTTCGCAGAACCGGTTTCCCTCGCTCGGCTTCGATGTCGGTGCGGTCAACGATCTGCTGTCGCCCCTGTTCCCGGCCGGTTTCTACTACAAGACCTTCATGTGGCCGCGCGCCTTTTGGGACCGGGTTTATGAACCGATCATCCGGGCGGCCGCCGGCCTCGGCAAACCGCCAAAGAACCCGGATCAGGATTTCTACGGCAATATCTACGCCCATTGCGACGTGCTGGTGGTCGGCTCCGGCCCGACCGGCCTCGCAGCAGCGCTCGCTGCCGCCGAAACCGGCGCGAAGGTCATGCTGGTCGACGAACAGGCCGAATTCGGTGGCTCTCTGCTCACCGAAGTCAGCGCCAGCATCGACGGCAAGGAACCCTCGGCCTTTGTCTCCGAGACGATTGCCCGGCTCAGCGCCATGGACAACGTCACGCTGCTGCCCCGCACAACGGCCTTCGGTTATTTTGCGCACAACTACATCGCGCTTGCCGAACGGGTCACCGAGCATTTGTCGCATCCCGACCCGAAACTGCCGCGCGAGCGGTTGTGGCAGGTGCGTGCGAAGGAAGTGGTGATTGCAGCCGGCGCCATTGAACGGCCAATGGTCTTCCCGGAGAACGACCGTCCCGGCATCATGCTGGCGGAAGCCGGCCGGACCTATCTCAACCGCTACGGCGTAAAAGTCGGCCACAAGGTACTTGTTGCGACCGCCTGCGACAGTGCGTGGCAGGCCGCATTCGATCTCGCCGACCATGGCGTCGACGTCGCCGCAATTGCCGACATGCGCGAGAACCCGCCCGAAAACCTGATTTCTATCGCCGCAGCGCGCGGAATTCGGGTCGAAGCAGGCTGCGTCGTCACCGGCACGCTCGGCCGCAAACGCATCAAGAGTGCCCTGCTCGGCCGGCTGATGACCTCCGGCCAGGTGGCCTCCGGCGGCCAGATCAATTGCGACGCACTCCTGATGTCCGGCGGCTGGACGCCGACGGTCAGCCTCTATTCCCAGTCCCGCGGCAAGGTTGTCTGGGATGCGGACAAGGGCGCCTATGTACCAGGAAAGTCCGTGCAGAACGAACGCTCCGCTGGCGGTGCCAAGGGACTCTACGGCCTGCAGGCGATGCTCGCCGACGGTTATGCAGCCGGTGAGGACGCGGCAAAGGCCGCAACCGGCAAAACCGCCAAGGTGACCTATGTGGCTGCCACCGGCGGCGAAGCAGGCAGCGGCGGCACGCTCGGCGCTCTCCCCCACGACCGCAACGCCTCCAGGGTCAAGGCATTCGTCGACTACCAGAACGACGTCACCGCGAAAGACGTCAAGCTGGCGGTGCGCGAAGGCATGCAGTCGATCGAACACATCAAACGCTACACCACCACCGGCATGGCCACCGATCAGGGCCGCCTGTCGAACATGAACGCCCTGGAGATCGCCTCCGGCGCGCTGCAGCGACCCGTGACGGATGTGGGCCTCACCACCTTCCGCCTGCCTTATACACCGACGACTTTCGGTCTCTTCGCCGGTGTTTCCCGCGGCGATTTCTTCGATCCGGTCCGCAAGACCCCGTCCGCAGACTGGGTAGCCGCAAATGGCGGCGTCTACGAGGATGTCGGCCAGTGGAAGCGCACATGGTACTTCCCGAAAAACGGTGAAGACATGCATGCGGCCGTTGCCCGCGAGTGCAAGACGGTACGCGAAAGTGTTGGCCTTTTTGACGCCTCCACCCTCGGCAAGATCGAGGTGGTCGGGCCGGATGCGGCAGAATTCCTCGAGCGGATGTACACCAATCCGTGGAAAAAGCTGGCTCCCGGCCGCTGCCGTTACGGTCTCCTTCTCAACGATGCCGGTTTCATCACCGATGACGGCGTCATCGGCCGCCTGGCCGAAGATCGCTTCCACGTGACGACCACGACCGGCGGCGCGCCAAGCGTTTTCGCCACGATGGAAGACTACCTGCAGACCGAATGGCCGGAGCTCGATGTCTGGATCACCTCTACGACCGAGCAATATGCGGTTGCCGCGGTCCAGGGTCCAAAAGCCCGCGAGGTCATCGCCCCGTTCATCGAGGGTGTGGACATCTCCGCCGAGGCCTTTCCGCACATGAGCGTCAAGGAAGCCACCTTCTGTGGCGTACCCTGCCGTTTGTTCCGCATCTCGTTTACCGGTGAACTCGGCTTTGAAATCAACGTGTCGCGCCGGCATGGCAAGATGATGTGGGAGACACTTGCCAAGGCAGTCGAGAAACATGGCGGCACTGCGTATGGCACCGAAACCATGCACGTTCTTCGCGCCGAAAAGGGCTACATCATCGTCGGGCAAGACACGGACGGAACCGTCACCCCGCACGATGCCGGCATGGCCTGGGCCATCGGCAAGAACAAGTTCGACTTCGTCGGCAAACGCGGTCTGGAGCGTCCGGACCTGCAGGCCGAGGGGCGCAAGCAGTTCGTCGGCCTCCTGACCACGGATCCGAAGGTAAAGCTGGAAGAAGGGGCACAGATCACGACCGCCGAAAATCCGGCAACGGGGACGCCGGCGGAAGGACACGTGACGTCATCCTATTACAGTCCGGCTCTCGACCGCACCATCGCGCTTGCCATTGTGAAGAACGGCCATGCGCTGGAAGGCAAGACCCTTTATGTGCCGATGCCGAACGGCAGTATCCCGGTCGAGGTGACCGGGACGGTGTTCTATGACAAGGAAGGAGCACGGATCAATGTCTGATCTTCTGGCAAGCGACCTGATCACGCCGGATACAGGCGAAGCACCGCTGCTCAATCTGGCATCCATTTCCATCCTGAAAGCCGCGCCGATGACGCGACTCTCCTTCCGCGGCCGCGATGCCTCGCTGAAGGACACGGGAACGGCTTTCGGCGTCGAGCTACCGCTCAAGCCGCTCTCCAGCGCTACTGCGCCGAAGCGTGCCGCCTTCTGGCTGGGACCAAGCGAGTGGACGCTGCTGGCACCGGACGACGAACTGCAGGCGGTCTTCGCCGGCATCGAGACGAAGCTGGCTGATCAGCCGCATGCCCTTGTCGATATCTCTGACCGCTCGGAAGCCCTGATCGTCAGCGGCGAAAAAGCCGTCTGGCTGCTCAATACCGGGATCTTCATTGATTTTTCTCTTGAAAAATTTCCTGTCGGCACCGTCACGAGAACGGTCTTCCACAAGTCCCCGGTCCTGGTCTGGCGCACGGGTCCCGACACGTTCGTCCTCGAAGCCTGGGTGTCCTTCATGGATTATGTCTCCGGCCTGCTTGTCCAGTCGGCCGGGGAACTCCAAGCCGCCTGAGTGGCGGCAGAGAACCGCGGGCGACGCCCGATCTTGACGAAGCTCTGCGACCCTTCGCGTCACCAATCGACTTGAAGGGTCGCCCATTATGCCTGGGCAGGATTCCAAGCAGCGGTTCCGAATTGGCGATCGATTCCAAGCCCCCCTTCTGCCGCCGGGCACAGCGAACGGGACAGTGAGCTTTGAAGCGGGCTGCGCTTCTGCACGACATCGGCAGGCTCGGTGTCAGCAACTCGGTTCGCGACAGGCCCGGCAAGCTGGACGAACAGGAATGGGAACAGATCCGGCTGCACCCCATTTACTCGCATGAGATCCTCTCCCGGATCGACACGTTCAAGGATCTGTCGCCGATCGCCCGGGGTCACTACTAGAAACTGGACGGTCGCGGCTATCCGGACGGATTGACCGAAAGCCGCATATCGATGGAAACTCGTATCGTCACGACCGCAGATATATTCGACGCCCTGACCGCCGATCACCCTTACCGTTGCCCGATGCCTTTGCCCAAGGCACTCGGAATCATGCAAGGCGAAACCGGCGCGGCCATCGACGAGAAAAGCTTTGCGGCCCTGAGGCGGTCGACCGAGCGGATGGACCAGACAGAGGCTGCCGAAATTGATCGCACAGGCGCTCTCGCGGCCTTGTAGCGCTTGCATTAGCCCGCCAAAGCTCGCAAATCTGCTTTCATGCTGAAAATCGGTTCCTATAACATCCAGAAAGCCATCGGCGTCGACGCGCGCAGGCGTCCCGACCGGACCCTGAAGGTGATCCGCGAGCTCGATTGCGATATTCTCGCGCTACAGGAAGCCGACAGGCGTTTCGGACCACGCGCAAGCACGCTTGATGTCGATGCCATCCTGGCGGAAACCGATTACCGTCCCGTCCCCTTCAGCAAGTCCGGCAAGAGCCTCGGCTGGCACGGCAACGCGATCCTTGTCCGCAACACCATAAACATACTGGATCACCGCAAGATCGACCTGCCGACCCTGGAGCCGCGCGGCGCGGTCGCGGTGGATCTCAGTGTCGCCGGCGAAAAGATTCGTGTCGCCGCAATGCACCTGAGCCTCGTCGGCCATTTCCGCAAGAAGCAGATCACGTCTCTGATGCATCAGCTTCACGAACATCTCGACTATCTGCCGACCGTCTTGATCGGCGATCTCAACGAATGGCGCGATACGGCGGGAAGCATCCGCCTTTTCGAGGAACGCTATGAAGTGACGACACCCGGCAGGAGCTTTCCAAGTCCCCTGCCCGTGGGCAGTCTGGACCGCATCATCACCAGCCCGGAATTCGTCGTGCGCCAGGCTGGCGTCCACAAATCGAAGACCGCACGCGTGGCTTCAGACCACCTGCCCGTCTGGGCGACACTCACGCTGGAGCCTGCCGGACATTTGCCTCGGTAAGGGACCCGAAGGCTTTCATCCAGTCAGGCGATCAGCTTCACCATGACGAAATAGAGCGCTGCCGACAGCACGGCCGCGGCCGGCACGGTGACGATCCAGGCAGCGACAATGGTTATGAAATGGGCCCTTCGCACCAGGTGGCGGCGGGCCTGCTCTTCCCTGTTGCGGACCGGCCTGACCACATTGCCATTTGTCTGCTTCTTGTTCACATAATCAAGCCGTCGTTTGGAGCGTTCCGTATACCATTCCCGGAAGAACCCGACGCCGAAGACGGCGCCCACGGCAATGTGGGTCGAACTGACAGGCAAACCGAGACCGGAGGCGATAATCACGGTGATCGCCGCGGACAGCGAGACGCAATAAGCACGCATCGGGTTGAGCTTGGTGATTTGCTGACCGACCATCTCGATCAGTTTCGGTCCGAACAGCAGCAAACCGAAGGAAATGCCGAAAGCGCCGACCGCCATCACCCAGAGCGGAATGCTGACCTTGGAGACGACATCGCCAATCTCCGCCGTGTGCACGATGGCCGCCAATGGTCCGACGGCGTTGGCAACGTCGTTGGCGCCATGCGCAAAGGAAAGAAGCGCAGCGGAACAGACCAGCGGCACGGAGAAGAGTATCCGAAGCGACTGGTTTCGGTTTTCCAGCCCCTCCGACTGGCGCCGGATAACAGGGCGCATCGCAAGCCAGACCGCAAGGCCGAACACCAGGCCAACGAGAAGCGACGTCGGCAGGTCGATACTGATGAGTTTCTTGAGCCCCTTCAGAGCCAGATAGCTTGCAAAGGCGCCGGACATGACGCCGATCAGGACCGGCACCCAGACGCGCGCAGCCGCAATCTTGTCTTCGCGGTAGATGATGAATGACTTGATGAATGCCAGAAAGCCGGCCGCAATCACCCCTCCAAGAAACGGCGAAATGACCCAGCTTGCCGCAATGCCTCCCATCGTCGGCCAGCTCACGGCGCCAAAGCCCGCAGCCGCAATGCCTGCACCCATGACCCCGCCGACGATCGAATGCGTCGTCGAAACGGGTGCGCCGATCCAGGTGGCCAGGTTGATCCAGAGAGCGGAAGAGACCAGGGCTGCCATCATGGCAGCCATGAAGACGTTGGCGTCGGCGACGGAATTCGGGTCGATGATACCTTTTGAAATCGTGCTGACCACGTCGCCACCGGCAATCAGCGCGCCGGCGCTTTCAAACACGGCTGCAATGATCAGCGCCGTCATCAATGTCATTGCGCGCGACCCGACAGCAGGTCCGACGTTGTTGGCAACGTCGTTGGCGCCGATATTGAGTGCCATATAGGCCCCGATCGCGGCAGCAGCGACAATGATAACCGCCCCAGGTGCACCTGACATGGAAACACCGGCGCCCAAGGCACACAGGACGACGAAAACCAGGGCAATCCCCGGCGCAATCAGACCGCGGCCGAGCGAGCCTGCCGCCTCTTCCATGTAGCTGAGCTTGTCGAGGTCCTTGTCGAGCGTCGGCTTCTTCAAATTCGGCATGGGCGGTCCTGTGGATCTGTCCTCGCAAGCCACGTCCCGTCAGGCAGGCTTCCGTTTGCGCCTGCCTTATACATTCAGCCGGAAAGGTCAACCGATGCGGGCCGATTTGGCCAACTTTTATTAGACGGGTAAGTTTTCAAGCTTCTTCAGCACTTCCACCAGACCCGGATCCTCGCAAAGCCTGATTGCTTCCTCTACGGGCAGCCAGCGCACGTCCCGTTCACTGCGGTCGGGAAACGCGTCGGTCGTGCTTTCAACGTCCACCAGGTAGACCAGCACGTCCGTGCGAATCTTCAATCCCGCCTCACCGCCCTTGTGCGAGTGAAAACTGGCGAAAGGTTCCTTGTGCGCAGTACCGATTACCCCCGCCTCTTCAAATGCTTCGATCGCTGCCGTGCGGTGGGCCTTCAGCGACAGGACCGGCCAGCCCTTGGGCAAGATCCATCTGTGGGTGGTTTTGGATGTCACCATGAGAACTTCGCGTCTGCCCTTGCGCTGCCGCTGACAAAGCGCCGCAATCTGCAAACGGGACGGCCGCCGGACCATCAAGAGCAAGCTTTGAAGCAGAGAAGGACGGTAATCGGCCGCTGAGTTGAGAAATGCCATGAATCGTTTCCCGAAGTTCCAGAACTGAGAAGGGTATGGCTATCAGGATTTCTTGTCCAGAATAAGTGCACTTGGTGCAGCTTGTTAGCCTGGTAAACGACACGCTCCGGTGCCGAGATCAGGCGAGGACGAGCTCGAGCAATCGGAACAAGCCCGCAGACAGCAGCGCGGATGCGGGCACGGTCACCACCCAGGCGGCGACGATCGTGACGAGATTGACGCGACGCACGAGCAACCGCCTGCGCCGTTCCTCCCGGTTCTTCATCATCTTCCTCGGCTTCATGACACCGCCGTCCGCAACGTACCGGTTGCGGTACCATTCGCGGTAGAATCCGACGCCGAACAGCGCACCCACAGCAATATGTGTCGAGGAGACGGGCAGCCCAAGGCCAGACGCGGCGAGCACGGTTGCCGCGGTTGCAAGGGTGATACAAAAAGCGCGGACCGGGCTCAGTTTGGTGATTTTCTTGCCGACGACTGTCACCAGCCGCCGGCCGAACAGCAAGAGACCCGCGGAAATGCCGAAAGCACCGACCGCACTCACCCAAAGCGGTATTTCAGGATTGAGCGAACCCATGTACCAGAACACCAGATCAGGAAAATCGTTCGACTGGCTAAGCACGATCGCGGCCAGGGGGCCAATCGCATTGGCGACGTCATTTGCGCCGTGGGCGAATGACAGAAGTCCGGCCGTCACCATGAGCGGTATTGCGAACAGATTCCTCAGGCTGCGCGCCGTGTTTTCCAGTGAACTGGCCTGGACCCGGACCACGCCTCTGTAAAACCACCAGACCCCCAGCCCCACCACGAGCGAAATACCGCTGGACAGCCAGTCCGGCATGGTAACGATCCGATGGGACGTCTTGAGGAGGATATATCCCGTGAACACTGCTCCCATCAGACCGAGCAGGATCGGCAACCAGAGACGGGCCGCCTTCAGGCGGTCCTTCGAATAGACCACCTGGGTATTGATAAAGGCCATCAGCGCTGCCCCGATCGCCCCGCCCAGGAAGGGGGAAAGCACCCAGGTCGCGGCGATGGTGGATATGGTCGTCCAGTTGATCGCATCGAAGCCGCTGGCGGCAATACCCGCCCCAACGACACCGCCGATGATGGAATGCGTTGTCGAAACCGGCGCACCGATGAGCGTTGCGAAGTTGATCCACAGCGCCGAAGCAGCCATCGCCGTCAGCATGGCGAGCATGAATTCGAAGTTGTCGCGGACGTCGGCAGGACTGAGAATGCTGCTTGAGACGGTCGAGACCACATCCGCACCGGCGAGCAAGGCACCGGCACTTTCGCATATTGCGGCAATCAGCAGCGCCCCGGTAAGGCTCATCACCCGGGCACCGACCGCGGGACCCACATTGTTGGCAACATCGTTGGCGCCGATGTTGAGGGCCATATAGCCGCCGATTGCGCTCGCGGCGATCAGTATGAGGGTGTCGGAAAAGGCGCTGGAGGAGACCTGGGAGGCGGCAACCGCGGCACAGATGACAAGAAATACAAGTGCCACGCCCGGCGCAACAAGACGCCGGCCCATGGCTTCGGCGGCATCGCTGACAAACCCGATCCTGTCCAGATCCTTGTCCAGAGCCTGTTGCTTCAGGTCCTTGTTCGTCAGCACTCGCCTTCGCCTTTCCCCCCCGGTGTGTCTATTGGCCGGCAAGGCACTGCAACTGCCCGGCAGGTCAAACGCTTATGTAACAAAGCTTGTTCGCATCAACGACATGCAAACGTCGACGATACCCAGAAATCGATCGGATGCGGACAGGCTAGCCGAAATGCGAGCGGTGCCGGCGCAGGAAACGCTTCAATGCCGGTTCGTCTGCCGCCTCGATCGCTTCGGAAATCGGCAGCCAGACCCGCTCACGCTGCCCTGCTTCGGGAAAGTCCTTCAGCTGCTTCTCGAAGTGGACTTTGAAAACCAGAACCTTGGTCCGGATTCTGAGGCCGTCGGCAAGCCCCTTGAAGGAGCGGAAACTGCCCATCGGGCGCGGATCCGCCTTGCCGATCACGCCTGCTTCCTCATAAACTTCCAGAAGCGCGGTCTCGAAGGCAGGCTTGTCTTTCTCCGGCCAACCCTTGGGCAGGATCAGACGGCCGGAATCCCGGGTGGACACCAGAAGCACTTCCGGTTCCTTTTCGCCCTGGCGATAGCACAGCGCCGCGATCTGCAGACGGGGCGGCTTGAGGAACAAGCCTGCCAAACCGTGCAGCCACGATACGTTCTGTGCTGAAAATGCCTTGGCGACCGCCATCTCCACACCTGTTGCCTGATAACAGCCGCTGTATACTGGCTTCCGCAAGGAGCGTCTAGAGAAAAGTGCACTTTGTGCGCACCAAGATAATGTGAAAAAGCAGATGCTCTGGATCTAAACCTTTGATACTGTGATATGATCCGCAGTCCAGGCTCCCGGCCAAACCTCCGCCTTTCCTGACTTGAGATGACGCAATTCAGCCACTGGAACTGCGGCAATCAGGAAAGGTTCCTCACCGTTTTGCCCGTGAGTCGGCGCAATTTCGGCAGCGATCCCGGTAAATCCGAATTGTTCTTCACACGGCAGATAGAGTGCGGCCCCCGAGACATTGGTATCGTTCTGCGTCGTGCCTTTGGACGTCCCGACCACGCCGCAGACGGCAACGGCACACATCAATTCAACGGCCCTCGCCTTTGCACAGCCGAAGACCCGGTGGTAACCGGACAGCTTTTCCGTCATCGACGGCACCAGCAAGAGGTCGAGGTCCTGACGTGCCAAGAGGCTGCTCAGCGCCGGCATTTCGACATCCAGGCAGATCAGGATCGCCATCTTCAGCCCGTCAAGCTCGAAGGTTTTCAAATCGGAACCCGGCGTCAGGTGCCAAACATCCGGATCCTGTTCGAAAGGCGTCAGACACAACTTGTCCTGACGGATCTCACGCCCGTCCGCCGTCAACAGCACTGCGGTGTTGGTGATGCCGCCGGCCGTCTTGACCGGCATGGAGCCGGCCAGCAGCGAGACACCGTATTTCGCCGGCAACGGCGCCAGAAGCGGCAGCATTTCAACGCCGACATCGGCCAGAAACGACATCTCCCGTTCGGGCGGCAACCCGGCAGGTTTGAAGGCGAGGCAGCATTCTAAAAGGTATTCGGGCAGCATCAGGAGCTTAACGCCTGAAGCGGCCGCCCGGCGAAGGCCCTCTTCGATCTGCGCCGCGAACGCGCCAACCGAGTCCGGAGCGCGGCTCAGATTAAAGGACCAGAGAGCAACAGGATAATCAGACATTGGGGCCGCGAGTCGTTGTAATGAAGGACGCCAGACTTAAGAACAGGCCGCTGCCATGCGCAAGTCAGAAGACGTCAGAAGGTACGGGCCCGGAAAAAGATCAATCGATGAAAAGGCCGACAAATGCGGATAACACGGCCAGGAACGCGGTTCCGAGAATCAGTCCTTTCGGCTCCTGCGGCAATGCCGTGAGCTTGGCGGAGCGGCGCACCTCACGGATGCCTTTCAGGGCGCGGTCCGTGCGCTGGTCGATTTCGGCGAAATAGGGCGAAAGCTCGTTCTGAGCGCGCATGCCTGATCCTCACGATTCCTTCGTGATTTCAGAGCTTAGGGCCAGACCCTTAGAGTTCGGTTAATGTCGTTTTTCGTCGAAGCTGTTGAACCTGCGTTCATTCACACTCGGACTTTCTGCGGATCCGCAACGTCGAGGATACGCAGTTGCACCTTGGGCGTGCCTTGCCAGGTATCGATCGACAGCGTGCCGGCAACATGAAGCGATCGCCCCCTGCCCTCCAGCAGCATCTTGCCATGCGGTTTGTCGTCTGCCTTGAAGCAGATCGCCTTCAATCCTGTTCCGTCGCCGGCGGAAATCGTCGCCCGCACATGACCCTTGCCGACGACATCGGCGAAGGAAATCCGGTGGGCGGGAAAGGCAAACACTGGTTCCGAATGGCCCGCGCCATAGGGGCCCGCCTTTTCAAGAAGTTCCAGAAGATCCAGGTTGGCGCCCGTTGCCGTCAGGGCGGCATCGACCTTCAACTCCCGTTTGGCACTTGCCACGTCGACATCTGCCTTGAGGCTCTCGTTGAAGAAGGTCTCCAGATCCGCCACTTTTTCCCGGCGCACCGTCAGACCCGCCGCCATGGCATGGCCGCCGCCCTTCTCCAGAAGTCCGTTTTCGACCGCCCGGCGTACCGCTTTGCCGAGATCGACGCCGGCTATGGAGCGTCCCGATCCGGTGCCTTTGCCATTCTCGTCGAATGCGATGGCAAAAGACGGCCGCCGATGCGCATCCTTGAGCCTGGAAGCAATCAGCCCGACTATGCCCGGATGCCAGTCCTGCGACCCGGTCAGCAGCACCGCCGGATCCCTGGCCTCGATGGCAAGGGCAGCTTCCGCGCCTGCCTGTTCCAGCATGACGGCTTCCATGGCCTGGCGTTCGGTGTTGAGCAGGTCGAGGCGTTCGGCGATGGCCCGGGCCTCGTGCGGATCTTCAGTTGTCAGCAGCCGGGCGCCGAGCGCCGCATCGCCGATCCGCCCGCCGGCATTGATGCGCGGCCCGATCAGGAAACCGAGGTGATAAGGCGCGGGCTTGCCGCTGACGCGGGCAGCGTCCGAAAGCGCGGTCAGGCCGTAGTTGCGCCGCTGATGCATCACCGCAAGCCCACGCGTGACGTAGGCCCGGTTGAGCCCCAGCAGCGGCACGACATCGCAGATGGTTCCAAGCGCGACAAGGTCGAGCAATGCCATCAGATCGGGCTGCCGGCGGTTCTGGAATGCGCCCCGCCGCCGCAGCTCCCGGTTCAGCCCGACAAGAAAGAGGAAAGTGACCCCGACCGCTGCCAGATGTCCCTGCCCCGAAAGATCGTCCTGCCGGTTGGGATTGACCAGCGCCACGACGGCTGGCAGTGTCTCGCCCACCTGGTGATGGTCGATCACGACGACATCCAGATCGAGTTTTCGCGCGGTCTCGAACGCTTCGAAAGAGGTGCTGCCGCAGTCGAGCGTGACGAGCAGTTCTGCCCCGCCCTGGCGCAGATGCTCGATGGCCGGGCCGTTTGGCCCATAGCCCTCGATGATCCGGTCCGGGATGTGAATGACCGGATCCAGGCCGAGCCATTGCAGGTATTTGGCGAAGATCGCCGACGACGTCGCTCCGTCGACGTCATAGTCGCCGAAGATCGCAATCTTGCGGCCGGCCTCGACCGCATCGGCGACACGTGCAACGGCCGCGTCCATGTCGACGAGCCTGGACGGATCCGGCATCAGCAGTTTCAGCGAAGGATCGAGGAAAGAAGGCGCTCCATCCGCCTCGACGCCGCGTGCCGCCATCACCCGGGCCAGCACATCCGGCAGACCATGCTGCTGCGAGATGGCAAGGGCCACGCGCGTCTCGGACGCACTCAGCCGCTCGCGCCAGGCATTGTCGTTTGCGGAACGGGCAACCCCCAGAACGAGCCGCCTGTCGTCTTCCCCGGAAAGTTCGAGCATTCAGACCCTAGTCCAGATGGAATTTCTCAAGATCCGTATGCTGGGCCTTGATGTAGCGCACCGTCCCGGTGGACGAACGCATGACCACCGTGTGCGTGGTGATGTGGTGACGGCCGAAACGAACTCCTTGGAGGAAGTTACCGTCGGTGACGCCGGTTGCCGCAAAAAGCACGTCGGGTCCCGCCATCTCCTCAAGCGTATATTTCTTCTTGATGTCCTCGATGCCCATGCGGTGCGCGCGCTCGACCTGTTCGTCGCGCGTGATTACCAGCCGGCTCTGCATCTGGCCACCGATGCAGCGCAGGGCCGCAGCTGCCAGCACGCCTTCCGGTGCACCGCCGATGCCCGCATAGATATCGATGCCGGTTTCGTCCGGATCGGTCGTGTGAATGACACCGGCGACGTCGCCGTCGCCGATCAGGCGGATTGCGGCGCCGGTCGCGCGGATTTCCTCGATCAGGCGGGCATGGCGCGGACGGTCCAGCACACAGGCCGTGATCTCGTGAACCTTGACGCCCTTTTCCCTGGCAACGGCGGCGATATTCTCGGCAATCGGCGCATCAAGATCGATAAGACCCGGCTTGTAGCCCGGGCCGATAGCGATCTTGTCCATGTAGCTGTCCGGCGCATTCAGGAGATCGCCCTCCGGTGCCAGTGCAATCACGGCCAGAGAGTTAGGCAGGTTCTTGGCGCAGATGGTGGTGCCTTCCAGCGGATCGAGAGCGATGTCCACCTTGGGGCCCTGTTTGGTGCCGACATTCTCGCCGATATAGAGCATCGGCGCCTCGTCGCGTTCGCCCTCGCCGATGACGACGGTGCCGTCGATCGGCAGGCGGTTGAGCTCACGCCGCATTGCGTCCACTGCCGCCTGGTCCGCCGCCATCTCGTCACCGTGGCCACGCAGGCGCGCCGCGGAAACTGCCGCCCGTTCGCTGACGCGTGCCAGTTCGAGCGTCAAGATGCGATCGAGACCGCTCGACGGTTCTTTTACAGTATTGGACATCAACATCTCCACTCTCCCCGCAAGACGCCTGGGCGGGCACTCACTCATTCGTCAGTTCAGTTTTTCGATCCGTATCATCTGCGGCTTTTCGGCAAGGACGCCCTTGGACATCACCACGTCAAGCGCTTCCTTGATCGCGACTTCGGTCGTTTCATACGTGATCAAGATGACAGGCTGCGGCACGTCCGCATCATATTTCGCCGGTGCTTCGTCCTTGGCATGCCGCTTCTGGACGATGGATTCAAGCGAAATGCCTGCCTCGCCCATGCATTTGGCGATCTCGGCAAACGCGCCCGGCCGGTCGAAGACGGAGAGACGGATGTAATAGCCGCCCTCGTGCAGCCGCATCCGGGCACGCCGATAAGGCTTAAGGTCTGCCGCCGGCATGCCGAGCACGGGCGTTTCGTCACCGCGGGCAATATCGGCGATATCGGCAACGACCGAAGAGGCCGTCGCGTTTCCGCCGGCACCCGGTCCGACCAGCACGATCTCGCCGACGAAGTCACCGTCGACCGCGACCGCGTTCAGAACGCCGTCGATCCGAGCGATCGCGGAGGACTTTGGCACCATGGTCGGATGAACGCGCTGTTCGATCCCCGTTTCCGTGCGCTGCGCAACGCCCAGAAGCTTGATGCGGAAGCCGAGCTCGTTCGCAGCCTCGATGTCAGCGGTCGTGATGGAAGTGATGCCCTCGATATAGATATCGTCGCTCGAAATCTCGGTGCCGAAGGCAAGGCTCGTCAGGATGGCCAGCTTATGGGCAGTGTCGTTGCCCTCGATGTCGAATGTGGGATCGGCTTCCGCGTAACCGAGCCTCTGCGCGTCGGCCAGGCAGTTCTCGAAGCTGATGCCGTCGGCTTCCATCCGCGTCAGGATGTAATTGCAGGTTCCGTTCAGGATCCCGTAGACCCGGCTGATATCGTTGCCGGACATGGATTCGCGCAAGGTCTTGACGATCGGAATGCCGCCGGCCACCGCGGCCTCGTAGCCGATGGTCCGCCCGGCCCCTTCCGCCAGCGCGGCCAGGGCCGTGCCGTGGTGGGCGAGCAGCGCCTTGTTGGCGGTCACCACGTGACGCCCGGCCTGCAGCGCGGTCTCGACCATCTGCTTCGCCGGGCCGTCGGAACCGCCGATCAGTTCCACCACCACATCGGCCTCGGCGTCGCGCGCCAGGGCCACCGGATCGTCGAACCACTGGCAACCGGAGAGGTCAACGCCACGATCCCGGTTGCGGTCACGCGCGCAGACCGCGGTCACCTGCAAGGGCCGGCCGGCGCGGGCTGAAATGCTGGCACTGTTTTCCTGCAGCAGGCGCAGCGTGCCTGCCCCGACCGTTCCAAGCCCGGCCACAGCTATGCGTAGAGGCGTACTCAAGAAGCGATATTCCGGACCCTGGTGCCCTGGTCGTTGATGCCCAGGGATCGTAAAAACCCTTTGATGTTGCGCACCGCCTGGCGGGTGCGGTGCTCGTTCTCCACCAGCCCCAGACGCACGAAACCCTCGCCGTATTCCCCGAAGCCGATGCCCGGGGCGACGGCCACCTGGGCCTCTTCCAGCAGCAGCTTGGAGAACTCCAGCGAACCCATCTCGCGCAGCGCCGTGGGCAGCGGGGCCCAGCAGAACATGGTCGCCGGCGGGCTGGGGATCGGCCAGCCGGCCGCGGTCAACCCGTTGACCAGGACATCGCGGCGCGAGCGGTAGCGCGCGCGCATCTCGTCGATGCACTCCTGCGGGCCGTTCAGGGCGGCGGTGGCGGCCACCTGGATCGGCGTGAAGGCGCCGTAGTCCAGGTAGGACTTCACCCGCGCCAGGGCGGCGATGAGGTCCGGGTTGCCGGCGCAGAAGCCGATGCGCCAGCCCGGCATGGAGTAGGTCTTGCTGAGGGAGGTGAACTCGACGGCGATTTCCTTGGCGCCCGGCACCTGCAGGATCGACGGCGGCGGCTCTCCCTCGAAGTAGACCTCGGCGTAGGCGAGGTCGGAGATGACGTAGATCCCGTTTTCCCGGCAGAAATCCACAACAGTGGAATAGAAATTTAAATCAACGACTTCCGCCGTCGGGTTCGAAGGATAGTTGAGGACCAGCGCGGAGGGCTTGGGCACCGAATGGCGCATCGCCCGCTCCAGCTGCTCCATGAAGTCGAACTCGGGACCGACCGGGATGCTGCGGATCGCGGCGCCGGCGATGATGAAGCCGAAGGCGTGGATCGGATAGCTGGGGTTGGGCGCGAGGATGATGTCGCCGGGGCTGGTGATGGCCTGGGCCAGGTTGGCCAGCCCCTCCTTGGAGCCCAGGGTCACGATGGTCTCGCGCTCCGGGTCCAGGTCCACACCGAAGCGCCGCTGGTAGTAGGCGCAGAGTGCCTTGCGCAGGCCGGGAATGCCGCGCGAGGTGGAATAGCGGTGGGCCCGGGGATCTGCCAGGGTCTCTGCCAGCTTGTCGATGACGTGCTGGGGCGGCGGCTGGTCGGGGTTGCCCATGCCGAAGTCGATGATGTCCTGGCCGGCCGCGCGGGCCTTGGATTTCAAGGCGTTGACTTCAGCGAAGACATAAGGCGGCAGGCGCTTTATGCGGTGAAAGTCCTGAGTCATGGTCGTTTCCGCCGGAACTCTCTCAAAAAAAGAAGCCTTGAAAGCCGTGGCTGAAGGGCCCGGCGCCGGGCAAGTGACGCGCCAACGGCGCGGGCAGCCGGAAGCCCGCGAGGGCCCGGCCCGCCTCGCGGTTTCTTGTAGCGAGCGCGGGGTTAGTTTTCCAGGAAGATTTCGACCCGCCGGTTGCCCGCCTCACCGGAGGGCATGAATTCGTGGTACACCGGCTCGGCATCGCCGACGGCCTCGGTCTGGACGGCCTCCGCCGGCACGCCCAGGCCCAGCAACTCCTCCGTCACGGTCTCGGCCCGCGCCATCGACATGTCGAAATTGGCGAGCTGGTGCTCGTCGGGGGTCGTGTTCTGGGTCCGGCTGCTGGCGTGGCCGACCACCCGCAGGCTGCCGCCGCGCTGCTCCCGCAGGGCCGCGATATCCTGCAGGACACTGCGATCACGAGCATCCAGCTCGGCAGAACCGTGGCCGAAGAAGATGATCGCGGCGAGCTGGCCGCCGCCGGCCGCGGTCTGCAGCGGCAGGCCGGCGATCTGGTCGGTGGTCGTCACCGAATCTCCGCTGATGACCACGATGGTCGAGAAGGGATCCGGCGGCGCCGACGTTTCCAGGGGCGCGGGGGTGGTGAAGGTGGCCCGTTCGCGGTCGGCCATCATCTCGGCCATCATCTGCTCGCGCTCTTCCGGGGAAAACTGCGACTGGGGCCCGCTGGGGACTTCGGAGAGAGTCGGGAACTCGTCCTTGGCCCCTTCGGTGCTCACCCGCTGCGGCTGCTCGGCCGCGGCCTGTTCCGAGGTCTGGGTGGCGTCCTCCACTGCCGCGCAGCCGCCCAGGGCCAGCAGCGCCAAGGCTGCGGCCGCCATGGCCAGGCCGGCACCCCGCCGGACCTCAGCCCCCTGCCCCTCTGTCTTTGCTTGCGTCTTCATCGAACCGGCCATTTCCGTCCCCTGCGGCGGCAAAACCCAGCAATTCCGCCGAAAAACCCCTCTGCGGCGCCCCTTGCGGGGCTGTCACCGCTATTGAAACGGCCACGCCCCGCATACTACCTTGCGCGTAGTTCGGCCATTTTGCACAGCTGAGCCGATTCTGTACCGCCGATACGGGATTGCAACCGCGTCAGCAGGATAAGGAAGCCTACATGCCGGAGCAACCGCCCCCCGACATCAAACTGCCCGATCCTGTCGAAATCTCGAAGTCTATGGCCCGCATCGCCGAGCGGAGCCAGAAGCTGGTGGCCGACTTCCTGGCGCGTCAGGAGCCCCAGGGTAACGGTCCCGCGGCCATGGACCCGCTGAACATCGGCGCCGCCTTCATGGAGATGACCCACCGCATGATGGCCGACCCGGCCAAGCTGGTGCAGGCGCAGATGACCCTTTGGCAGGACTACATGCGCCTGTGGCAGACCACGGCCCAGCGCATGATGGGCCAGGAGGCCGAGCCGGTGGCCGAACCCGAGAAGGGCGACCGCCGCTTCAAGCACCCGGAGTGGGATGAGAACGAGCTCTTCGACTTCGTCAAACAGTCCTACCTGCTGACCGCCCGCTGGATGCAGTCCACGGTGAAGGACGTCGAGGGACTGGACGACAAGACAGCGCAGAAGGTCGACTTCTACACGCGCCAGTTCGTCGACGCCATGGCGCCCTCCAACTTCGTCATGACCAATCCGGAGGTGCTGCGCGAGACGCTGGAGTCCGGCGGCGAGAACCTGGTCAAGGGACTGCACAACCTGCTGGACGACCTGGAGCGCGGCAAGGGCCGCCTCCGCATCAAGATGACCGACGTCGAGGCCTTCAAGCTGGGCGAGAACATCGCGCTGACCCCCGGCAAGGTGGTCTACCAGAACGCGCTGATGCAGCTGATCCAGTACGAGCCGACGACCGAAGAGGTGAACAAGCGGCCGCTGCTGATCATCCCGCCGTGGATCAACAAGTTCTACATTCTCGATCTGCGGCCGAAGAACTCCTTCATCCGCTGGGCCGTCGAGCAGGGCCATACGGTCTTCGTCATCTCCTGGGTCAATCCCGACGAGAAGCTGAAGTCCAAAAGCTTCGAGGACTACATGACGGACGGCCCGCTGGCCGCCCTTGACGCCATCGAAAAGGCGACCGGCGAGAAAGACGCCAACGTCATCGGTTACTGCCTGGGCGGCACGCTTCTGGCCTGCACCCTGGCCTACATGGCCGCCAAGAAGGACAACCGCGTCAAGTCGGCCACCTTCTTCACCACCATGATGGACTTCAAGGAGTCCGGCGAGCTCGGCGTCTTCGTAGACGAGGTGCAGCTCGCCGCCCTGGAAGAGAAGATGAAGGACAAGGGCTACCTTGAAGGCGCCGACATGGCGACCACCTTCAACATGCTGCGCGCCAACGACCTGATCTGGTCCTTCGTCGTGAACAACTACCTCATGGGCAAGGACCCCTTCCCCTTCGACCTCCTGTACTGGAACTCCGATTCAACGCGCATGCCCGCTGCCATGCACAGCTTCTACCTGCGCAACATGTACCAGGAGAACAAGCTGGTCGAAGCCGGCGGCGTCACCCTGAAGGGGGTGAAGATCGACCTGAAGAAGGTGAAGCAGCCGGCCTGCCTCATCTCCACGCGGGAAGATCACATCGCCCCCTGGAAAGCGACCTACGCGGCGACCCGCCTGCTGGGCGGTCCGGTGAAGTTCATCCTCGCCGGCTCCGGCCATATCGCCGGCGTGGTCAACCCGCCGGAGGCCGAGAAGTACGGCTACTGGACCAGCGCCAAGAACCCCGAGGATCCCGACAACTGGACCAAGAGTGCCAAGGAGCACAAGGGCTCCTGGTGGCCGGAATGGAATAAGTGGGTCTCCGAATTCTCGGACGGCAAGGTGCCGGCGCGCAAACCCGGCGACGGCAAGCTGAAGGTCATCGAGGACGCCCCGGGCAGCTACGTCAAAGTGCAGGCGCAAGACTGACCCTCCAATGAAAACAGAGAACCATGTCCCCTCTTCGGGGCCCGACGGCCTGGAAGTGATGAAGCGGGTGCTGGCTGAGAGTGTCCCCCTCGCCCGCCAGTGGGCCGGGGAGAGGTGCTGGCGTGACCCGGTGAGCGGGGAGAGCTGCGCCTGGTATCACGGCGCCTGGCAGACCCTGCGGCTGCTGGGCATCGTCTCCACGCTGACGCACCATGCCCCGCTCTACCTGGAGGCGCTGCGTCCGCTGATCACCGACGGCGACCACAAGCGGGTCTTTCTCTCCGGCTCGGCGGACTACGGCCTGCTGTCGGTCGTGCTCGACGCTTTCGCCCAGGAAGACTTGCGCCCCGAGATCACCGTGGCGGACCGCTGCGAGACGCCGCTGCGCCTCTGCCGCTGGTACGCCGAGCGCTGTGGCTTTGCCCTCGAAACCGTGCAGGCCGATCTCGGCGAGGTGCCCCTGGACCGGCCCTTCGATCTCATCTGCGTGCACTCGCTGCTGTCCTGCATCCCGGTCGAGCGGCACGGCGAGATCGTCGCCACCTGGCGCCGCCTGCTGCGCCCCGGCGGCATCCTGATGATGGCCAACACCCTCTACCTCGGCACGCCGGGCAAGGCGGCGCGCTTCTCCCCGCAGCACGTGGAGGACTACAAGACGCGCGTCTTCAAAGCCGCCGCCGGCTGTCCGCATCCGGAAGCCCTGCCCCCCGCCGACGAACTGGAGCGCATCGCCGACGCCTTCTCCTCGACCATGGCAGCCAGCGTGATCTCCTCGCGCGCGCAGCTGAGCGATCTCCTGCTCGAGGGCGGTTTTGAAATTCTCGACGAGCGCTTCGGCGAGTTCATCAAGGACCCGAACTACCAGCGCACGGGCCCGCCGGTCACCAGCAAGAAGGAACACGCCTGGGTCGTCGCCCGGCGGGCCTGACCTCCGGCGGCCAGATCAGCGTCGCGTTTCGTTGACGAAGTCCTCGTACTTGCCGCCGGCGCTGCGTGGAACCTCCTCCAGCAGCTTCAGCTCCACCGACACCGTGCCGGGAAGCCGTTCGCTCAGGTGCCGGCTGAGCTCCGCCTGCTCCGCCTCCGTCAGGGGGCGCTGGGGCACCAGGCGGGCCTCCACCTTGTCAGGCGCGGTCTGCGCCAGCTGGAACTGGCTGATCGGCGCGATCTTGGTCATCGACTTCACGCCGAAGGCCGGCCAGTACTCGTTGCCCTCCCGGTCTACCAGCATGTTGCGCTCGCGCCCCAGGATGCGGGTCAGCACCGGCAGGCCACGGCCCGTGGGACAGGGGCCGCCCACCTCGGCGAAGTCGCCGATCTCGTAGCGCAGCAGCGGCATGGCGAAGTTGTGCAGCGAGGTCACCACGACACGCCCCACCTCACCGGGCCTGCAGGGCCTGCCTTCGCGGTCAATAACCTCCAGCAGCACCATGTCCGCCTGCACCAGCTGGTGCCGGTGCCCCGGCGCCTGCAGCGACATGTAGCCGATTTCCTGCGAACTGTAGGTGTCGGCGATTTCAACGCCCCAGATCTCCAGGCAGGCCTCGCGCACATGGTCGTGCAGCAGCTCGCCGAAGGACAGGCACTGCTTCAGCTTCGGCAGCTTGACGCCGTGGTCCTGGCAGTAGCGCGCGAGGGCCAGCAGGTTGGTCGGATAGCTGCGCAGATAGGTCGGGTTGATGCGCGACAGCCACTCCGCCTGCTGTGCCACGCTGGCCTCGATCTCCAGGGCGTGAATGGGCCCGCTTGCGAAGATGCGCGAGACCGAGCCGCCCCAGCCGGACTGCTTCAGTCCCTCGGGATAGGCCGCGCCCTTGGGAATGCGGCGGATGGCGGCCATGGTCGCCTTGAGGTCACGCTTGTGCCAGAGGTGCTCGCGCAGGGTCAGCACCTCCCAGAACATCTGGTTGATGCCCGAGGTGAGGATGGAGACCGGCGTGCCCGTGGACCCGGAAGTCGAATTGATGAAAGTCTTGCCGTGCTGCGCCGGCAGCTTCTTGCTGTGCAGGTCGCTCCCCGATCCCTGAATGTCCCGTCGGGTCAGCAGCGGCATGCGCAGCCAGTCCTCCGGCGTCACCGCCCGCTCCCCGGTCAAGCCCGCTTCCTGCAGCCGCCGCCTGTAGAACGGCACCGTTCTCGCCGCGTGCGCCAGCAGCCGGTTGAGCTGGCGAAACTGCTGGCGCCGGATCTCTTCCGGACTGCGCCATTGACTGGCCTCGAGCTGTTGCAGCACCGCGAGCCGCGCCGCGGCCTGCCGATTGGGCAAGGCCGGCCAGACGACGGAAGAGAGCTGCGAATTAGGAATATCCATCTCGACACTCGATTGGATCAAGCCGGCCACCAGGCAGGCCAGATTGGCAGGGGCACACCGATCACCTGGATGAAGAGCCCGTAGGATAGCAGCAACGAGGCCACCGCCACGGCCAGAGAAACGGTCCAGCTTTCACCCGCCACCTTCAGGTAACCGAAGAGATAGAGCGCCAGCCCGGCAGGAAAGCCGCAGAGAAAGACCAGAGGCAGCACCGAGAGCAGCCCCGCGACCTGTGTGAAACGGCTTCCGCGCGGCAGAACCGTCGCGCGCTGATTCCCCTGCGGCACCTCGCAGGCGCTGCGCGACAGAGTAACGAGTTGCACGGCCACCACCAGCAGCGTGAAACCGGCGGCCAGAAGGGGAAAGCGCATGAGTGAGAGCGAGTAGTCATAGTGGAACAGGCCAAGCGCGCAGAAGCCCACCAGGAAAGCCGCCACCGCTCCGAGAAAGGCGATTTCACCGCTTCGCATCGCCGTTGCCTCCGTAGCGCGCGGCTGCCGCCAGAAAGAAGCGCTGCAGACGCCCCCAGGTCAGCCCCATGATGATCAGTCCCAGCAGCAGCAGCGCGCCCGGCCGCAGCAGGAAGGAGGCACCATAGGCCTGCAGCGAGATGTGCAGGTAAGTCTCGATCAGCGGTGCCATCACGAAACCCAGCACCAGTGCCGGCCGACTGTACCCCAGGGTCTTCATGGCGCACCCCAGGACCCCGATGACGAAGGTCGCGACGACATCCAGCGGATCGTTCCGATAGGCGTAGGCTCCCAGGACGATGAGCACCCCCAGGACCGGAGCCAGCATCTGCGGGCGCAGGTTGGCCACTTTAAGCAGTAGAGGCGAAGCGGCGATCATGAAGGCCACCGCGATCAGGTTGGCGAAGGCCAGAACCAGCGCCAGCCCGACGGCCAGGTCCATGTGGTTGGCCAGGAAGTCTGGGCCGGGCTCGAGGCCCAGCAGCAGGAATCCGCCGATCAGCACCGACATGCCGGCGCTGCCGGGAATGCCGAGCGCCAGGGTCGTCACCAGGGCGCCGCCCTCCTTGGCGTTGTTGCTGCTTTCCGGCGCGATCACGCCCTCGATCACCCCCTGGCCATAGGCCTTCGGGTCTCGCGCGCCCTGTTTCGCCGAGGCGTAGGCGACAAACGGCGCGGTGTCGCCGCCAACCCCCGGGACGATGCCGATGAAGACGCCGATCAGGGACGACTTCAAAAGTAGGTAGGGCCGCAGCAGGGTCTCGCGCATGCCGCTCAGGATCGGCGCGAAGCCGATTGCCCGCCCGCCGTTGACACTCGTGTCGCGCCCGCCCAATGCCAGGTGCAGGACCTCCGGAATGGCGAAGAGGCCGAGCACCAGGGGAATGAGGCGAACGCCGTCGAGCAGGTAGTCGAAGCCCAGCCAGAAGCGCGGCACGCCGGCCAGGCGGTCATACCCGAAGAGCGCAAGAAACACACCCAGGCCGCCGGCGATGAGGCCGCGGGCCATGGACCTCTCGCCCAGTGCCCCGACGTAGATGATGCCCATCACCGCGAAGAGAAAAGTCTCGGGCGAACCGATATGCATTACCACGGGCTGCAGGAAGGGAAGCAGGGCGACCAGGGCGATCATGCCCAGCAGGCCGCCCAGTCCGGAGGCCGCGAAGGCGGCCCCCAGGGCCTCGCCGCCGCGACCGTTTCGGCTCATGGGGTAGCCGTCGATCACCGTCGCCGCATTCGGCGCCGAACCCGGAATGCCCAGGACGATGGCGGTCAGCGCGCCGCCGGTGTAGACGACCGCGTGCGCGGCCAGCAGGAAAGCCAGGCCCGCCATCGGTTCCATGCCATAAACGAAGGGCAGCAGCAGGGCGAGCGCGGTCAGCCCGCCCAGGCCGGGCAGCACGCCGAGCACGAGGCCGATCAGCACGCCGATGACCGACAGCCACAGCACGTTCGCGCTGAGGAAGAGTCCCAGGGCCTGTGAGATCACATCCAACACGGCGAAAGCCTGTCTACAGGGGAGCTGAGGAACCGCAGCGAGTCCGCCGGCAGCCGCGCGCTAGCGGAACTTCTCCTGCGCCACGTGGCGGACCCGCGCGATCTCCTCAGGAGTGAGGCTTCCGATAACGGCGGCGATCTGCTCGCGCGTCTTTTCGGGGGACGCGTAGTTGAGCGGCCGCTTTTTGGCTTCGGCTTCCGCGACGACGGCGCGATCGGTCAGCACGTCCTTCACCGCTGCCTGCAGGTAGGTCAGCCGGTCGGCCGGGAGGTCAGGAGCGGTCACCAGCGCGCGGCCGAGGCCGAGCAGCGCGTCGCAGTAGTCCATCCACCAGGCCTGCGCGGGCGACAGCTCGGCAACCTCAAAGATGGTCGGGATATCGGGCACGATGCGGGAGCGTTCCCGCGAGATGATGACGAAAGGCAGGATGCTGCCATCCTTGCCGTACTTGCGCGCGGAGCTGTCGGAGAGCGCAAAGCCGTCGATCTCGCCGCGCACGGCCGCGAGAGAGACCTCCTTGGTGCCCTTGTAGCCGACGACGATCTGGGCATTCAGCCCCAGTGCCTCGGCAAGGAACGCGGAGGTCGCGCCCAAGGTATCCGTTCGGGAGGTGCCGCCGAAGCGGATCGGCCTGGCCGAGTTCTGCGCGTCCTCTACCGTCCGGTAAGGTGCCGCCGCGCTCCAGGCGAAGGCGCGCTTCTCGTCGATCACCCGGCCGAGGATGCCGAGTCGCCGGACGTCGTAGCGCACGCCTTCCGCCTCTATGAGCTGGCTGAAGGTGGAGGAAGAAGCGCTTACCAGCATGATGGTCAGGCCGTCGGGCTTGGCCGCGCTGACCTGATTCAGCGCGACGATCCCGCCGCCGCCGGGCCGGTTCTCCACGACCACCTTCGCCCCCAGGCGCTTTTCCAGGTGCGGCGCCAGCATCCGCGCATAGGTGTCGTAACCGCCGCCGGCGCCATAGCCGACAACCAGCCGGACGACCTTGCCCGCGTAGAAATCGGCTGCGGTCTCCGCGCCGGCCGGCACGGCGAGCCTGCCGAGGATGAACAGGGCGCAGAGCGCGCGGACGAGGCCTCGAAAGATCACGGTACTTCTCCCCCAGAGCGACAGGCCGGCGGGAGCGCCCCGCCGACTCGCGGGGCCAAGCTAGCGCGATCGGCTTATGGAATCATTAACCATAAGGAGGAGACGGGAGGCGTCCGCGGCTTGCGCTGCCTAATCGCGGCCACCCTTCCGTTCGGAGAGATAGATCCCGCTCAACTTCTCATAGTGGCCGGCCTGGTAGACGAAGTCGGCCAACTCCGCCTCCCTCAGTTCACGCATGAAGCGTGCCGGACTGCCGCCCCAGAGCTGCCCGCTGGCCACCGTCTTGCCCGGGGTGACCAGGGCGCCGGCCGCGACCATGGCACGGCTTTCGACCCGCGCCTTGTCCATCACGGTGGCGCCCATCCCGATGAAGGCGCCGTCCTCGACGGTGCAGGCATGGATCAGCGCGCGGTGGCCCACAATCACTCCGTCGCCGATGACGGTCGCCATACCGCCCCCTGTCTCGCGATAGTCACCGGCACGGTCGTGATTACCATGGACGATCGTGCCGTCCTGCAGGTTGGTCCCTGCCCCGACGCGTATTTTGTTGACGTCGCCGCGCAGAACGCAGCCGTACCAGATGGAGCTGCCCGGTCCGATCTCCACATCGCCGATCACCGCCGCCGTCTCGGCAATGAAGGCATCCGGATGGATCTTCGGCCAGAGGCCGCGAAAAGGAAGGATGTGACCGCTCATGAAAGCTCCTCAGGCTGCAGGGATCAGGCACTCTCGGGGCGCCGGGAGGCGTCTCGCCGGTGGTGCGACGGCCCAAGGCAGCCAATTAGCGGGCCAGACCCCTCAGGTCAAACCACAAGGTTCACGGTGCCACGGCCAAGAAGCCCTGCCCCGCAGAGAAAACGTATGGTAGAAGAGGAAAAGAAGAAAACTACTGACGCTTTGACAATTTCGGGAAAGAGAAGGATGAAATCGCTCGCAGCCGCCTGTATCGCCCTGGCCTTGCTCGGCAGCGGCACCGCCCAAGCCGCGGCGGGTGCCGGCCACGGCCCCTCGAGCTCCTGGAACGAGATGCAGAAGTTCGAATACTACCTGGGCGACCTGGCGGGTGCCCTGAATGTCTGTCGCATGTACGGGATGTACGCCGAGATGCGCGAACTGGCCAGCCTCACCCCCTACGGAAAGATCGGCATGCAGGCCTGGGGACCCTACGACGACATTCGCGGCGGCGTGTGCGGCAAGGTGCGCGGCGCCGCCGAGAGCGTCCTGGGCGATAAGGACAAGCTGCTGGACTACTTGCGGGCCAAGTACACCTGCAGCTCGGGTGACTGCGTCGAACGCTGATGCATGACGCCGGCAGGGAGGACAAAAAAAACGGGCCGCAGCGACTGCGGCCCGTTTTGTTTCTTACCCTTCGGCAAGCGGCTTAACGCCCCAGAAATTAGCGCTTCGAGAACTGGAAGCTCCGGCGCGCCTTGGCCCGGCCGTACTTCTTACGCTCGACCACGCGGGAGTCGCGGGTCAGGAAGCCGCCGCGCTTCAGCACCGGACGCAGGCCCGGCTCGTAGAGCGTCAGCGCCTTGGAGATGCCGTGGCGCACCGCACCGGCCTGGCCGGAGAGGCCGCCGCCCTTGACCGTGCAGACCACGTCGAACTGATCGGTACGGTCGGCCACCAGGAAAGGCTGGGCCAGGATCATGCGCAGCACCGGGCGCGCGAAGTAGACGGTCTGGTCCTTGCCGTTGACGGTGATCTTGCCGCTGCCCGGCTTGATCCAGACGCGGGCCACCGCGTCCTTGCGCTTGCCGGTGGCGTAGGAGCGGCCGAAGGCGTCCCGCTGCGGCTCCGCCGTCTCGGCCGCGGCCTCCGGCGCGATGCCCGTGGCTTCGGCCAGGTCACCCAGATCGCTCAGGGTTTGAGTCTCGTCGGCCATGCTTACTGGCTCCTCTTGTTCTTCGGATTCATGGCCTTGAGGTCCAGAACCTCCGGCTGCTGAGCCTCGTGGGGGTGCTCGGAACCGGCGTAGATGCGCAGGTTCTTGAGCTGCTGGCGGCCGAGACGGTTGCGCGTGATCATGCGCTCCACCGCCTTCTCGATCACCCGCTCCGGGTACTCGCCGTCCAGGATCTGGCCCGCCGTGCGCTCCTTGATCCCGCCGGGGTAGCCGGTGTGCCAGTAGTAGACCTTGTCCGACGTCTTTTTGCCGGTCAGCTTGACCTTCTCGGCATTGACGATAATCACGTTGTCACCGCAGTCCATGTGCGGCGTAAAGCTCGGCTTGTGCTTGCCGCGCAGAATCTTGGCGACCTGGGAAGCCAGGCGGCCAAGGACTACGCCATCGGCATCGATGAGGATCCATTTCTTCTCGATGTCCGACGGGGTGGCGGTAAAGGTTTTCATTCTTGCCAACCATTCGTCGCTGAATTCGGGAAAGAGCGGCCGGTTCCGAAACAGGATCCGGGCCGGGCGCTCCGAAGCGGCGATTTCTAGAGGCAGTGAGCGGGACTGTCAAACCGAAAAAGCGACGTTTTTTCAAACGCCTTAGCTATGCGGTATTATATTACCTCTACCATAAAGCCCTTAGAAAAAAGCATTATTTTCCGGCCACTTGCAGCAGGCCCT
>ENA-ORCZ01000230-ORCZ01000230.1-marine-metagenome-genome-assembly--contig:-NODE-230-length-35358-cov-4.623310_pt1 | contig 35358 bp, 34 predicted proteins | sample MGYA00237785_ERZ508519 | MGnify/ENA primary metagenome ERZ508519 (study PRJEB26189, sample SAMN06268790) | marine metagenome | isolation source: Bioluminescent Bay, La Paraguera, Puerto Rico | place...
ATCCGCGCACCGCGACCGATGACTTCATGGAAGCCATGGTCGAATGCGGCTTTAACCGGGCCAGCATTGGCATTCAGGATTTCAACCAACAGGTCCAGACGGCGGTCAACCGCATTCAAAGCATGCAGCTTGTCCGTGATGTGATCGCCAAGCTGCGTTCGCACGGGATTTGCGGCATCAATGTCGATCTGATGTATGGCCTGCCGTTCCAGAGCGTTGAATCATTGCGTGAAACCGTCGATCAAACCGTGGAGCTTTGCCCGGATCGCTTGTCAGTGTTTGGCTACGCCCACGTGCCCTGGATGAAAAAGCACCAACAGCTTATCCCGACCGAGGCCCTGCCCAACACCGAGGAACGCTGGGCCCAGTATGAGGAAATCCAGAACCGCCTTGCCAAGCATGGCTTTGTTGCCATCGGACTTGATCACTTCGCCCATCAGGCTGACAGCATGGTACGCGCCCTGTCTGATGGCCTGCTGCACCGGAACTTCCAGGGCTACACCACCGACCGGGCAGAAGCCCTGATCGGGTTTGGCCCATCTGCGATTTCATCCCTGCCGCAGGGTTATGCGCAAAATGATCCGGCACTGGCCCGCTGGCAGCGCGCAGTCGAAGACGGCAAATGCGCCATTGAAAAGGGTGTTGCCCTGACCAATGAGGACAAATTGCGCCGCGACATCATTAATGAGTTGATGTGCAATCTTGCCGTCGACCTTGACCCGGTTTGCGCCAGCCACGGCATTTCGGCTGATCGCTTCGCGCCGGAGCTCGAGCGCGTCAAGGCAATGACCCAGGATGGCATTGTCGAAGTTCAGGGGAATTACATTAAACTGACCGAGTTGGGCCGTCCGCTGGTGCGCGCAATTTGTGCCGCATTTGATACCTATCTGAACCACGCGCACGGGCGTCATTCACAAGCCGTCTGATAAAACAAACACACTGCAAGAAGGGAGCCAAATGGCTCCCTTTTTTTATTCGGCTCAGGCCCCTTTGCGCAGGGTCAGAATGACAATGCCGCTGACCACGACCAACCCGCCCAGCATCTGGATCGGGCTGATCATTTGCCCCAGAATGACCCAGCCAAACAGCAGTGTCGCAATTGGCTCCATATTCATCACCGGCGCATTGCGCGCCATATCAAGGCGCGGCACATTGATGAACAGAACTGCAAACGCCCCACCATAAAGCAGCATCAAGGCCATAAGCCCCATCCATCCGGGCGTGGCATTCGGAAGCCCCATGCCACCCGGCACGACATCACCGATCCCGGCAATGATCATCGAAACAAAAACAACCAGCATGGTAAACATCGAGCGCACCGGACCGCTGATCCCGGCAAGCTTGTGATCGGTCACCCAGAAGGCCACCGAAAGAACAGTCGCCGCCATCAGGGCAAAGCCGATGCCCAACCACCAGCTTGATGTCACCTCTGCCCCACCGCCGAGAATACTGGGCAGATCAAGCGCCAGCACAAGGCCCGACAGGATAAACAACATCAGACCTGCCGCACGCAATGTCGGGCGTGGACCGCCAAGCCCCCACGTCAGCAAGGCAAGAATGATCGGAAACGTATTGGCCGTCAGCAACGCCAGGGCGACCGGCACACGGGCCACTGCGGAATAAAGACACAGGCTCTGGATCGTGATCATCAGGCCAAGCACCAATTGCCAGCGCACCAGCCCCCGCGGCAAACGAATGGAATGACGTTTGAAATAGACGATCGCAATCAGGATCGAAAGCGCAACAGCCGAGCGGCATAAAACAGCCAGAAGCAGCCCTGTCCCATTTTCAAATGTCAGACGTGCGGCAACATGGTTTGCCGCAAAAAAGCAGGCAACCGCAGCCAAAATCGCAACTGCAATGTGGCGTGGAAACAATTGTGGTGCGTTTAACGCACGCACAGTTGTGGGATCGGTCGGGGACGAAGACATCGGGGCGATATTCCTTGGTGGTGGTGCCCGGCGAATAGACCCGATACACCACAACAAAACAAGGTGTTATCGACCTTTCAGGTCAGGGAGCACCCAAAAGCTCAAGACAGCGCTGCGCAACCATGCGGGCCGGCTGCAAGGACGGATGCTTGAATGGCACCAGTTCTGTGTCGGGCAAAAGCGGTCGCGCATAGCCGCCTTCAAACAAGGTCTGGTGCAATCGTTGATGCCTGTCGTTTGCCAATCCGTCCGGCGCGTAGATATATACGCCGCCCGGGGATGCCGCAGCTTCGCAGCACATGGAAACAGAATCACTCGTTACAATCACCACATCAGCCAAAGCAAGATAACCGAAATAAGGATTTTCTTCCTGTGACTTCCAGTCATGCAGGTGATAGGCCACCCCGGAACTGGCAAGACAACTGGCAATCAATTCTTCGCATTCTGCCCCGGTACGCCGACTGGTCGTGACAAGCAAAGAACCGTCGACGGTCTGCGCAGCATTAATTGCACGCGTTATGACTTCTTTTGCCATCGTGACGGTGAATGTGGTGTTTTTTGTGCTACCACCAATGACCACCGCAAATCTTGGGCTTGGCAGTCCTTTGAAATGGGGACGCCAGTTATCGGCTTCAATCAAAAGCCGGGTCTCAGTCACCCGATGCGGTGCACCTGGGATTTCGACAACATTTTCGCGTACAGCCGGACGATCATGGGCAGGCACGGCAATTAGATCAAAGGAACCCTCCCCCCCATCTGGACGCATAATTTGACAAATACGCGTATGACCGCGGCTTTGTTTCTTTATCCAGCGGGCCACTGGCGCCGTTCGACGTCCTGCGGCAATAACAAGATCAGGCCACGGAGCCACCAGACGCGCGCGCGATGCTTCGTCAAGCCCGATCAGGGTCGCACGGCGAAGGAAATTTGGCAGTTTGGCAAAAGTTGTATAGCCAATATCAATGCGCTTGAAGGGCTGAGCAAGTGCCTCCGCGACGCCAACCGCCTGATTGACGTTCCCGGCGCGATCATCAGCCAGAACCCAGATCAGGTGTGTGTCTTCGTCGCTCATGCAGGGAACTTTCCTGACAGGTTTGTTCGGGCTTGATCAACCGGGCATAAATGTGGTCTGAAAATCCCGCGGATGCTTTCCTGATAGGTACAGCCTGATCCAACGATTATCAAGCATGAGAAGCATCGGTTAAATTTGCGCTGGGCTTCGAAATCTTTTTGTAATCTAATCCCGGCGCCCCACCTTTAAGGGAAGACTTCCCACCCTTAAGAAGGGGTAGCTCAAAGCCCAACACCAACGCGGACAGAATGCTGAACTCTTCGGTTTCAATCAAAAGAATATCCCGGATCGTATTATGCGGTTTGCTCGCACTGCTGCCGGTAACCGTGTGGTTGGTCACGACGTTCTGGCATGAGGCAAAGCTGATCGACATCACGGAAGATGGCCGCAACAAGCTTGAACTGTATCGGTCCAACCTTCAGGGCGCGATCAAGGAACACGAATACCTGCCGATTACGCTGGCATCGGATAAGCGCATCATCGATCTTGCAATCCATGCCGATCCGGTAATCGCCAAGGCCGTCAACATTTACCTTGAAAAACTGGCCGCCGACAGCGGCGCCTCAGACATCTATTTCATGGATCAAAATGGCGACACCCTGGCTGCCAGCAACTGGAACAGCGATGCATCCTTTATCGGGCGCAACTTCTCATTCCGCCCCTATTTCCAGCAGGCCAGAAGCGGCCTGACCGGTCATTACTTTGCCTTCGGGATTACGTCGAACGTACCGGGTTATTACATCTCCCACCCGGTGCGCCCGGACGGGACGAGTTTTGCCGGTGCCGTGGTGGTCAAAACCCACCTTGAAACCCTTGTGCAGCGTTGGGCACGCGGCAGCGAAAGCGTTCTGGTCACCGATCAGAACGGCGTCGTTATCATTTCATCCAATCTCGATTGGCGGTTTCGCGACCTTGCCGGGCTCGGCAACAATGATCGCCCCCGCCTGATCGCATCGCGCAAATATGGTGACTACCCGCTTGAACCCATGCCTTTGCTGGATGGCGCATGGCCGGTTGACGACAGCCCGGCAATCCTCAGCCTCGGCCCAGTTGCCCGGGAAGACGAAGCACGTGCCGCGAACGAACAAGCAGCCGGCAAACTGCAAACACGCCAGACCACACCTGACAAGACAACCTATCTGGTCACGGCAAGCACGCTTCCCAAGCAGGGCTGGCGGATGTTTCTTCTGACCGATAAATCCGTGCTGGATCAATCCGTGATCAGTGCCGGTGCAATGGGCGGGGCTGCGCATATCATTCTGACCGGCCTGATTTTCATCATCCTGCAACGCCGGCGCGCGATGCTTGAACAGCTTGAAATCCGCGACTGGTCGCAACGCGAACTTGAACGACAAGTTCGCCTGCGCACGACCGATCTTATGAACACCAACCAGCGTCTGGCGGAAGAAATTACTGAACGGTCACGCACCGAAGACGCGCTTCGTACAGCCCAGGCCGAACTGGTCCAAACCAGCAAGCTTGCCGCCCTTGGTCAGATGTCCGCCGGGATCGCCCATGAAATCAACCAGCCCCTGACCGCCATTCGGAACTATGCGGAAAACGCGATGAAGTTCATCGCACGCGACAATAAGGAAACGGCAAACCGCAATCTGCAACGGATTTCAGAACTGACCGACCGCATGGGGCGCATTACCGGCAACCTCAAAACATTTTCTCGCCGCCCGGAACAGGATAATCATCCGGTCGATGTCCCGGCCCAGATGCAAATGGCAATTGATCTTGCGATTGAAAGCGGACGTGCGGGTGTCGAAAACATCACCCTGCACCAGCACGGCGATGTCAAACACGTCATTGCCGAGGCCAATCAGCTGACCCAGGTCTTTACCAATCTGATCAATAACGCGGCGGATGCCTGCCAGAATATGGCAAACCCCGAAATCGATATCGCGATCACCGGCGGCGAAGACCGTGTGATTGTGAAGGTCAATGACAACGGGCATGGCATTTTACCAGACAACCTGCCCAAGCTTTTTGATCCCTTCTTTACCACCAAACCGTTTGGGGATGGTCTGGGGCTTGGTCTTTCAATCTGTTATGGCATCATTCGAAGCTTCGGCGGAACGCTCCGTGCGGAAAACCGCCCGCAAGGCGGCGCATCTTTCATTGTCGAACTCCGCTATGATGGCCCCGGAGATACGGAGCCGAAAAACAGCATCTCGACGCCCGCATTCACGGCTGCTAAAACACCCTCAGAAACCCGCACATACCTTGCAAACCATCACGATCAGGGCTGACACGAAAATTGTCCTCTGATCCAGTTATCGGGTCAAAGGATAAGCCAGTGCCAACCAGTGCCGAATGCGTTCTGTTTGTTGATGACGACGAAGATGTGCGTGAAGCCGCACAGCAAACGCTGGAACTTGCCGACATCCCTGTCGAAGTTTTCTCGGACGCCGCATCTGCGGTTGAACGCCTGAAAAAAGGTTGGCCGGGTGTGGTGATTTCCGACATTCGCATGCCGAAGATGGATGGCCTTGATCTGCTGACAGAGGTCAAAAAGATCGATCCGGAAATGCCGGTTATTCTGGTCACCGGGCATGGGGATGTCGCAACCGCCGTTCAGGCCATGCATGACGGGGCATTTGATTTTATCGAAAAGCCCTATGCCCCGGATCTGTTCATCGACATTACCCGCCGCGCAATGAGCCACCGCGCCCTTGTGCTTGAAAACCGCACGCTCAAGATCGAACTCGCACGCCATTCCAAAAACGCATCGGACTTTATCGGCCGCAATCCGGCAATGGAAAAGCTCCGCACCCTGATCGGCAATGTCGCGGCTACCAACGCCCATGTCCTGATCAATGGCGAAACCGGATCGGGCAAGGAAGTGATCGCGCGCAATCTGCATGAAATGTCGGGTCGTCCCGGCCCGTTTGTGGCGGTGAATTGCGGCGGCATGCCCGAACATCTGATTGAATCAGAACTGTTTGGTCACGAAGCCGGCGCCTTCACAGGCGCCGATCACAAACGCATCGGCAAGTTCGAATTTGCCGACAAGGGCACGCTGTTCCTTGATGAAATCGAAAGCATGCCGCTGGCGCTGCAAATCAAATTGCTGCGGGTTTTGCAAGAACGCGCGGTTGAACGGCTTGGATCAAACCGGGTTCTGCCGATCGACTTGCGGGTTATTGCTGCTACCAAGGTTGATCTGCGATCGGCCTCGGCACGCGGTGCGTTTCGCGAAGATCTTTATTATCGCCTGAATGTCGTGCAACTGCATATCCCCCCGCTTCGTGATCGCAAGGATGACATCGCGCTGTTGTTTGAATATTTCACCCGTGATGCAGCCAAGCGGTTCGACCGTACCGTCACCGCCTTGAGTGCGGCGGAACTGGCACGCTTCAATGCCTATGACTGGCCGGGCAATGTGCGAGAATTGCGCAATGCCGCCGAACGCCGTGTTCTTGGTCTTGATCCCCTGGCAAACAGCGAGGATGGCGAAGACAATTATGCCGTCCCCCTGCCCCAGCAAGTCGAGGCATTTGAAAAAAGCCTGATTACCGAAGCGCTGCGTGAACATGGCGGCAATGTTACGGCCACGGTCAGTGCGCTTGGCGTCCCGCGCAAGACATTTTACGACAAGCTGACCAAATACAACATTGTCCCGGCCGAATTCCGACGCCCGCGCTAATCAACCGATCAGGAGCCCGTCAGTTAGACGGGCTTTTTTTCTGTCGCCCGGTCTGTTAAATCCACATCTGGCATCATGTGTGACAGTCCGCACACTGCCGCGAAATACGTGTGCGCCTTCACACACGAAACAGCCCAAATCTGCTGCATCGCAACAACATGAAATCCACCTTATTTCATTGATATAATTACATAAATCCAACTGATTTCGAACTGGCCCAGTGCTTGCTGATTACGGCACAGCGCCAAACGGCGTTTTAGAACGACGCCAAAAAGGCGCGCTAACGGGAAAACAGATTTAATTCATCAAGGGAGACGTTTTGATGCGTCCTATCAGCAAAAGCATTCTTGCTGCTGGCGTTGCTGCCGCAGCACTTCTGGGGTCCAACTTTGCCGCGTCGGCACAGGAAGTGATCAAGTTCGCGCACGTTGTTGCGCCGAACACCCCGAAAGGCCAGGGTGCCGACTTCTTCAAAAAACGCGCTGAAGAAATTCTTGGCGACAAGGTCCAGATCGAAATCTATCCGAACTCGCAGCTGTTTGATGACGACAAGGTTCTTGCCGCCATCCTGCGTGGTGACGTTCAGTTCGGTGCACCGTCGCTTGCGAAATTCGGCAAATGGACCAAGAAACTTCAGGTCTATGATCTTCCGTTCCTGTTCAAGGACATGGATGCGGTTTCCTGCTTCCAGAACGGCGAAAAAGGTCAGGAACTGCTGAACGCGATGTCTTCCAAAGGCCTGACCGGTGTTGGTTACTGGCACAACGGCCTGAAACAGCTTTCGGCCAACAAGCCGCTGCGCGCGCCGGAAGATGCTGCTGGTCAGAAATTCCGTATTCAGTCATCTGACGTGATTGCCGCCCAGTTCGAAGCTGTTGATGCGGTTCCGCAGAAAATGGCCTTCTCGGAAACCTATTCTGCCCTTCAGACCGGCGTTGTCGACGGTCAGGAAAACACCTGGTCGAACATCTATTCCAAGAAGTTCTTCGAAGTTCAGGATTACATCACCGAATCCAACCACGGTCTGCTTGACTACATGGTCGTCACCTCGACCAAGTGGTGGGAAGGTCTGGATCCGAAAATCCGCGACGGCCTCGCGCAGGCGATGAAAGAAGCCAGCGACTACGCAAACGGTCTGTCGGCGGAACTGACCGCCGAACAGCGTCAGGCAGTTATTGACTCCGGTGAAACCGAAATCCTGCAGCTTTCCGGCGAAGAATTCGCCAAATGGCAGACTGCAATGAAGCCGGTTTGGGATGAGTTCTCTGGCGATATCGGCCAGGACATCATCGACGCCGCTGCTGCGTGCAACTGATCCGTACTTTTTTCCCAACATCATCGGAAAAGGGCCGTTCAAGATGATCTCAACGGTCGTTAACCGGCTGGAGGAGGGCATTATTGCCCTCCTGCTCGCCGCTATGACATCGCTTACCTTTGTAAACGTCGTCATGCGTTACGTGTTCAATTCCGGCCTGACCTGGGCCTTGGAAACCACGGAATTTCTTTTTGCCTGGCTGATCCTGTTTGGCATGTCCTATGGGGTCAAGGTCGGGTCGCATATCGGGGTGGACGCCCTCGTTCGCCTGTTCCCCAAAAATGTCCAGCGCGTCATCGGCTTGATCGTCGTCGCGGCCGGCATTCTGTATTCGAGCTGGCTGATTATTGGCGGCTGGGAGCTGGTCAGCTTCAATCACATGCTTGAAATGGAAGCCGAAGACAGCCCGATCATGCTGTGGATCGTCTATCTGATCATGCCGGTTGGTGCCGCTTTGCTGGCATTCCGTCTGGCACAGGTTGGCTGGCGCATCATTACCGGCCAACAGGTTGGCTTCAATCTGGCTGACGAAGCACGCGAAGCGATTGACCAGCTTGGCGCAAGCACCGTGGAGGACGACAAGTCCGCCACCGCTTCGACGCCAAAATCGTAAGCCGGACAGGGGGAACATTCAAATGACTATCGCATTCCTGTTTATCCTGCTGTTTGGCTTGATGGCGCTTGGCGCACCGATTGCCATTTCGCTGGGTGTTGCGTCGCTTTCGACCATCCTTCTTTTTGGCGACGACAGCCTTGCCACCCTGGCAGAAAAGCTTTTTGGCGGGATGGAGCATTATACCCTTCTTGCCATTCCCTACTTCATTCTGGCATCGGCGTTCCTGTCGACCGGGGGTGTTGCCCGCCGTCTGATCCGCTTTGCCATTGACACTGTGGGCTGGTTCCCCGGTGGTCTTGCCATGGCATCGGTTCTGGCCTGCATGCTGTTTGCCGCTGTTTCGGGCTCAAGCCCGGCAACCGTCGTTGCCATCGGTTCCATCGTGATTGCCGGTATGGTACGCGCAGGTTACCCGCAGAGCTTTGCCGCCGGTGTGATCTGTAATGCCGGTACGCTTGGCATTCTGATCCCGCCATCGATCGTGATGGTTGTTTACGCCGCCGCGACCGAGGTTTCGGTTGGTCGCATGTTCCTTGCTGGCGTTATTCCGGGGATCATGGTCGGCCTGATGTTGATGATTGCGATCTATATCGTCGCACGCATCAAGAAACTGCCAAGCCAGCCCCGCCCGACCCTTGGTGAATGGGGCGGCGCGCTGTTTTCGGCATCGGGTGGCCTGTTGCTGGTTCTGTTGATCATGGGTGGCATTTATGGCGGGGTCTTCACCCCGACCGAGGCCGCGGCGGTTGCCGCGTTCTATGCGATGTTTGTTGCCGTGCTGTTTTACCGCGACATGGGCCCGATCAAGGAACTCTCATGGGTACCTGAAAACGGCAATACCGGCATTGGCAGCCTGATGGCGCACAACCTTCCCAAAATGGGCAAGGCACTGGTCCTGATCCCGTTTGACAAGGAAGTCCGTCACGTCCTGCTCGATGCGGGCAAGGTCACGATCATGCTGATGTTCATCATCGCCAACGCGATGCTGTTTGCCCATGTTCTGACCTCTGAACGCATTCCGCACACCATTGCTGAAACCATCATTGGTTGGGGGCTTCCGGCATGGGGCTTCCTGATTGTGGTGAACATCGTTCTGCTGATTGCCGGCAACTTCATGGAACCATCGGCGATCCTTCTGATCATGGCACCGATCCTGTTCCCGATTGCCATGCAGTTGGGCATTGATCCGATCCATCTGGGCATCATCATGGTGGTCAATATGGAAATCGGCATGATCACACCCCCGGTCGGATTGAACCTGTTTGTGACATCCGGGATTACCGGCATGCCGTTGCTCAAGGTTGTAAAGGCCGCCTTCCCGTGGCTTCTGATCCTGCTGGGCTTCCTGGTCCTGATCACCTATGTCCCGGTGATATCGACCTGGCTTCCGACCACCCTGATGGGGCCGGAACGGATCATGACCCACTAACCGGGTTTGATCGCAAACACACAAAAATCAAGGGCGGCATTTGATCGGATGCCGCCCTTGCTGTATTTCAGTGCCACGGCCCGCGACATGCGGTAGTATTGGTTAAACCCATGACAACCAAGAAAAACCAGGCCTGATTGCGCCTCTGGAAGGAGCGGTTTCAAAATGTCCAAGATGAATTTCAACGACTATGGCCGCTGCATGGCGACCTATAACAGCTGGCAGAACGACGTGCTGTTTGACCTCTGCGATCAGATCGGTGATGTCGAACGGCGATTGGATCGCAATATGTTCTTTGGCTCCATCCATAACACGCTAAACCACATCCTGTACGTTGATCTACGCATTCTGACCATCCTGCGCACCGGCGAAGCTGGTCCGTTCGAACCAACCTCCATCGTTGCCGACGATTTCGAAACGCTGAAGGCCATGCGGGCTAAGGTCGATGCCGACATCACCGAATTCGTCGAAGGCACCGATCACAGCTGGCAGGATGAAATCCGCGAACTCCCCTTCCCCAATGGTGTCACCCGCAAACTGCCCCGCCAGCTGTTTCTGGTGCAACTGTTCAATCATCAAACCCATCATCGTTCACAGATCACAAGTGAACTGCACAAGATGGGCCTTGATTACGGCAACACGGACGTGCCCTACACGCCCGATCTGCCAATAAGCTAAGACACAATCCAAGCAACCGCTGGCAGAAGCCTGAATTTTATGGATAATACAGGGCTCGGGATTAACATATCCGACGCCCCACACTGCTGCGCCTTGGTCAACTTGCTTACCTGCGCGTGCTTGCATACTCCGCGCAACGCGTGCCCTCTGATCGGGGACTCTGACCCGCCGCCAAACACTGAACGGAATTGATTGCGCATGTCCACGCCCCTGCCCAGCGCAACGCTTGACCCGAAAAAGCTTGCCATCTTGCTTGCCGCACTGGTTGCGACGGCACCATTTGCCATTGATACCTACCTGCCGGCGATCCCGGCAATGGCGCGCGACTTCGGCGAAGCCACCCATGCTGTCGAAGTCTCCGTCAGTACCTTCTTGATCGGATTCGCCTTGGGGCAACTGATCGGCGGACCGCTGTCTGACCGGGTTGGTCGACGGCCCATCGCCTTGGTCGGTCTGGTCATCTATATCGTCACCAGCGCGATCATCACCACTGTCGACAGCGCCTTTTCGCTGAATGTCATGCGCTTTTTCCAGGCGATTGGCGGCGGATTTTCGATTGTTATTGTCGGTGCGTCGGTGCGCGATCTGTTTGAAGGCAAGGAAGCTGCGCGCATGTTTGCGCTGATTGCGGTGATCATGATGATTGCACCGCTTGTCGCACCAACCATCGGCTCGTTACTGCTGGTCTGGTCAACATGGCAATCGATCTTCGTGCTGCTGATTGTCTATGGCAGCCTGATGCTTGCCATCGTTTACCTGAAACTGCCCGAAACAAGCTTGATGCGCCGACGTCATCCCGGGCCGGTACGCCGTGTATGGTGGACCTATCTGGAAGTTCTGCGTACGCGCAAGGCGGTTGGCTTTATGCTGACCCATGCCGGGGCCAGTGCGGTGATGTTCAGTTTCGTCACCGACAGCCCGTTTATGTATATCGATTTCTTTGGCGTGCCGCAGGCATACTTCCCCTATCTGTTCGGGGCCAATGTTGCGGTGATTATCATCTGTAACCGGCTCAACAATCCGTTGCTCAAACGCCTCGAATGTCATCAGATTCTAAAAATCGGCACCGGCATTCAACTTGTCGCAACCATCGGCTTGTTCATTGCGACAAATGTCTTTGAGCCAAGCCTGTGGACAGTGGTGCCGTTCATCATGTTCTCGGTCGGACTGATCGGTCTGACGGCCCCGAATGCCACGGCATCCTTCATGCAGTATTTCCCCTATATCGGCGGTACGGCGACGGCCCTTTTGGGAACGATCCAGTTCGCTACCGGCGCGGTTGCCGGGATGGTCATCGGTCATTTTCATGACAACACATTGTTGCCACTGACCGTATCAATGCTGGGCTTTGCGATTTTTGCCAATCTGATGGTCCATTTCATGGCCGACGCAAAACAAACAGAATCCCCTACCTGATCAAGCTGCTGATCACACCGCCCCCGCCACCACTCATTTCAGGATATCTTCAATGGCCCGGATGACATTTGACGACTATGGCTGCGCAATGGCCAAATACAACACGTGGCAGAACAACGTGCTTTATGATCTTTGCGATCAGATTGGCGACGAAGAACGCTGTCGTGATCGCGGCATGTTCTTTAAGTCGATCAATGCCACGCTTAATCATCTGGTGCATATAGACCGTCGTATTCTCAGCATCATGAAAACCGGAAACGCCCCGGTCTATGACGCCCACACTCAGGTCGCCGATGATTTTGATGAGTTGCGCCAAATCCGCCGCGATCTTGATGCCGAGATCGAGGCTTTTGTCGCCTCGGACGATCGTGACTGGCAGGATGGATATCGCGAATTCACCGGTGTCGACGGCATCACGCGCAACCTGCCCCGCCCGCTATTTTTGGTGCAATTTTTCAATCACCAAACCCATCACCGTTCCCAGATCACCAGCGAATTGCACAAGATGGGCATTGATTACGGCATCACCGACGTGCCGTTGACACCGGATTTGGGCCTTTAACAGGTCCCGGTTTAAAGGAAGTCTGGCTATTTTCCGGTGAAGACCGGTTTGCGCTTTTCAAGAAACGCGGTGTAGCCTTCCTTGAAATCGGCACTTTCAAAGGCGCGGTAGCCCTCATCAAATTCATGCATATCAATTGAGCCGCCCTGACGCAGACGGTTCAGCATGCTTTTGTGCGCCCGCTGCGTCAGCGGCGCACCACCGGCAATGCGTTTGCTGGTCCTAGCAACTTCTTCATCAAACACTTCGAGTGCTACGTGACGGGCGATAAAACCGATCTCACGCGCACGGACGACGTCAAACACCTGCCCTTCAAGCAAGATTTCAAACAAAGCCGCCTCGCCCAGCAGATCAAGCATGATTTCCAATTCGGGATAGCCAAGTGTTGCGCCCAGCTTCATCGGCGGTACAGCGAACTTTGCGTTATCGGCGGCAATGCGCATGTCGCACGCTGCTGCCAGCACGAATGACGCCCCCATGCACGGGCCATCAATTGCAGCAATCACCGGATGGGTGCAGTTCTGGATGGTCTGAAGCGCCTCGGCATGCAGCATGCCGTAATCGCGTGCTTTCTCGAACCCGGACCGTTCACGCACGAACTCATGGATATCTGCCCCGGCACCAAAACCAGCCCCTTCGCCACCGCGAATAATCACGCAGCGCAGATCAAGATCATCCGACAATTCGTGGACAATCGTCGCCAAAGCGCCCCACATCGGTTTGGTCAGGGCGTTCTTGCGTTCCGGCTGACAGATCGTGATGGTGGCAACGCGATCTTCAATGGTGACATTCAGTCCGGTCTGATCAGTCATGGCATTTCCTTTTGGGGCTTGCTGTTTGGGCACAGCTTAAATCGGCATAACGATACCGAATAAACCCAAAATGCTGTTTTGCCAACAAAAGACCAGTTGGCTGCGCCCGACTTCGGTTAATCCCGCAACGTGCCAAGCTTTTCGCCCAGCCATTTGACAGCCTGCTCAACATCCGCCTCATAATGGATTGCTGGCGGTTTCATCCCGTGCACAAACAAATCGCGCCGGATATCGTGTTTCGTCCCGCTAAAGACAATCAGCCCGCCCCGGCTGCGCACTTTTTGAACCAAACTCGCCAGCGTATTGGCGGCTGTGGAATCAAGAAAAGGCACGGCTGAAAAATCAACAACCAGTGCGCGGCGCGTATCACCGATACGATCCAGCACCGACCCAAAGGCCGCCGTCGCCCCAAAGAAAAAGACGCCAGAGATCCGGTAAACAACAATGTCGGGATCACCGGCCGATACAGGATCCGATGCCATCAAGACGACCTGATTATCTGCCCGGTCTTCGGCAACAAAAGGTGTAGCACTTTCGATATCGGCCATGCGTGACATACGCCGGATAAACAGAACCGATCCCAACGCAAACCCGACAACAATCGCCTCAAGCAGATCGCGAAACACGGTCAGAAGCAACGTTGTCAGCAAAACCGCCGCATCACCACGCGATGATCGCAGCAAAGTAACAATGGCGTGCTTTTCGATCATGTTCCAGGCAACGGTTGCCAACAGACCGGCAAGGCATGCCAGGGGAATGAACCCCGCCAAGGGGGCCGCAATCAGGATGAACAGCAACAGAAATACGCCGTGCAAAATTCCGGCGACCGGACCATGCGCCTTGGATCGGACATTGGTTGCTGTGCGAGCGATGGTGCCGGTGACGCAAATGCCCCCGAACAGGCCCGAGGCCACGTTTGCAACGCCCTGTGCGACCAGTTCACAGTTCGATCTGTGCCGACGTCCGGTCATGCCATCGGCCACCACAGCAGACAGCAGCGACTCAATCGCCCCCAAAAGCGCAAAGGCAATGGCGTTTGGCAGCACGGCCTGCGCCTTGGCAAAATCAATTTCGGGCAAGGATGGCATTGGAAAACTGCTTGGAATGCCGCCGTAAATACTGCCGATCGTTGCAACCGGAAGATCAAACACAGCCGTTATCAACGCGGCACCGACCACGGCAATCAGCATACCCGGCCAATGCGGGCGGACATGTTTAAGCCCGACAATCACCAGAATAGTCGACCCTGACAACATCACGGTCGCAATATCCATACTTGGCAAAGCGGCCCAGATAACCGGCAATTTTTCAAGAAACGGTCCCGGCTCCGGACCACCAAGATCAAGTCCAAGAAGGTCCTTGATCTGGCTGGCAAAGATGATGAAGGCAATTCCGGCGGTAAATCCAACCGTCACCGGATAGGGAATAAACTTGATATAGGTGCCCAGCCTGAACAGGCCTATCAGGACCAGAAGCCCGCCCGCCATGATCGTTGCCAGCAACAGGCCATCCATGCCGTGCGCCTGAACGGTTGCGGCAACCAGGACAATAAAGGCACCCGCCGGCCCCCCGATCTGAAACCGGCTCCCGCCCAGAAGCGAGACCAGTATCCCGCCAATAATCGCGGTATAAAGGCCTTGTGCCGGTGTCGCCCCGGATGCAATTGCAATCGCCATCGACAACGGCAAGGCAACAATGGCAACGGTCAGCCCGGCAATCGCGTCCGCGCGCAACTGGGCAAGACCATACCCTTCACGCAAAACGGTGATCAGTTTCGGTGTAAACAGTTCGACAAAATCCGGTTTTGGATACCGGCTTTTCTCTGGATTATCTGTCTTCATTTCGCTTGGCACCCTTGTTGGGTGATTGCACACATTTGGTCTCCCGGTTTGACCGGGGTCACACAGGCACTTTCCGATCGACCGTTACCCTATCGGGTGCCCCGCGTGGATCGGCATTTTAGGAATACACACTAACCGTCGTTTGACTGTCGGATTTCCGCTTCCTTCAGCCGAACACCGCGACCGGTTCCCATACTCTGAACCTGTTCTCCGATAAGCTCGATACCTGCACGATCAAGCGCCTCAACCACCTTGAAAAGGGTATCGACGACTCCTCGTACATTGCCCTGGCTGGCTTCCATGCGCTGAATGGTCGGCACCGAGACGCCTGACATTTCTGCCAGCATTTTCTGGTCAATCCCCAAAAGGGCCCGCGCGGCCCGCATCTGTCCGGCTGTAATCATCAAGTCACCCTTCCAACAGGCAGATCATCAAACTCCAGATGTAACAAATTTACCTTATAACTTCAATTATGATATATCAGATATCATTACTGCCGCATTATGTATCACCTCAATGACGACAGAACCCCACCTGCATCCCCTTGCTCGGGCAACAGAAACCTTAAAGGAACCTGACCAAACGGTCAGCGGCTTTTCTTTGCGCTTTTCGGCCAAAAGCGCTAAGAGGTCCGCAAATAGTCGATCCGGAGAAGGTATAGCCGCCATGACCACTGAAAAACCGACCGCGCATTGCACCTATGCTGCCAAAACTGTCGCCAAGATTTTGCTGGATATCGGGGCTGTGAATTTCCGCCCGGAAGAGGCCTATATCCTGACATCCGGCTGGGCCAGCCCGGTTTATATCGATTGCCGCAAACTGATTTCCTTCCCGCGCGCACGCCGCAAGGTCATTGAACTCGCCGCCCGTCAGGTATCCGATGCGGCTGGCTACGAGGCCTTTGATGCGGTCGCTGGTGGCGAAACGGCAGGTATCCCTTATTCTGCATGGCTGGCCGATGCGCTTGATCTGCCGATGCAGTATGTCCGCAAAAAGCCCAAGGGCTTTGGCCGCAAGGCCCGCATAGAAGGTGACATCCACGAAGGACAGCGCGTTCTTCTGGTCGAAGACCTTGCCACCGACGGCGCATCGAAAGTCAATTTTGTCAATGCCATCCGCGAAGCTGGCGCAGAATGCAAGCACGCCTTTGTCGTCTTCTTCTATGACATCTTCGAAGGCGCGCTTGACGAACTGCGCAAGGACGACATCGAAATGCATTACCTTGCAACATGGGCCGATGTCCTCGCCGTTGCCGAAGAAGGCGAATATTTCAGCAAGGATGCCATCGAAGGCGTGCGTTCCTTCCTGAACGACCCGATCGGCTGGTCGAAGGCCAATGGCGGCAAGCACGACTAAGCTGCAACAAGCCCAAAATACAAAACGCCCGCACGATAACTTCGGCGGGCGTTTTTTTGTATCTGCTCTCGACCGCGTGGATAACTTCACTACACCAATTTGATCGCGGGTGTGTGCGTCGCAAGCTTGATCTCGTTCGGTGGTATCATTCGTAAACGTTGCGCCAGATACCCGTCCTTGCACGCGATGAATTCATGCATTTCCGCATAATATGTCGGCGGCACAGCATCGCGCACCGTCGGGTGCTTTGCCAATTCATGTGTCCAGCCCCGTAGCCCGGCAAAACCAGCAAACAGATCCCGATTCAGGCCTATTCCAATCAGGGCAAAGGGCCTAAAGACCGTCGCAAAAACGATATCGAGCATCGACAGGTCTGTGTCTTCGGCAATGATTTGTGGTGCCACCTGATCCGAGACAATTGACATCTGCCTGTGGATTGCATGGATGGTTGCATCCACACTCTGTTCGGATAAATCGCGATAAATCAGGTCCGCTGTCAGCGCCAAAATCTTGTCTGCGATGGCAATCACGCCCTGTTCAAACGCACGATCATAGGCGTCAACCGGATAAAGGTTTTTCCAGCTCATCGCAGAAAGGTACTGGCAAATGGCGGCGGCCTCGAACAACGTTCGTCCATCGTCAATCACCAGAACCGGCACATTCCCCGTCGGGCTGAGTTCAAGAAACCAGTCCGGCTTGGCATCAAGGGCAATGTCGGTGCGCCGGTGCGCGGTCCCGTTCTGTGCGAGTACCATCGCAACGCGCTGGACATAGGGGCAAAGCCGATGCCCGATCAAGTGATACGATGACATCACCCTATCCCATGAAATGGATATTGAGTTTGTTACCATCCAGGTCCCGGAAGTAAGCGGCATAGAACCCGTTTTCATGGCGCTGCCCGGGCTTTCCTTCGCAAGACGCACCAAGTGACATGGCCTTGTGATACAACGCGTCAACCTGATCACGCGACTTTGCCGAAAGGGCGATCATTGTTCCGTTGCCGACTGTGGCTACCTTGCCGTCAAACGGAACATGCACCGAAAATGCAGGGCTGTTTTCGCCAGCACTCCAGACGATAAAGTCCGGCTGTTCAAAGACGCGCTGCGCACCAAAATCGGCAAGCAATGCATCATAAAACGCGCCCGAGCGTGACAGGTCATTGGTGCCGAGTGATGTGTATCCGATCATGTTTTCTCTCCTGACATATGAAGGTGAATTCCGTATGCCGATCACCGTACGGAATTTCAATTTTGCAATGAATAGGCAATTTCGTAGTATCTGATTGCAAATTTGAAACGGAGCACCGATTGGACTGGAACTATATCAAGTCGTTTCTCGCCATCGCGGAAACAGGGTCACTTGAATTGGCCGCGCAGAAAATCCGGGTTAGCAACACCACGGTGTTTCGCCATATTCATGCGCTGGAGGAACAGGCAGGCACCCGGCTTTTTGATCGCATCCGTGGCCAATACAGCCTGACCGATGCCGGGACAGAAATGCTTGTTCCCGCCCGTCAGATCATGAACAGCTTTGATGTCATCAACACCACCATTTCGGGCGCTGATGCCACACCGGCCGGTTTGGTGCGTATCACCGCACCAACGAGTTTTTCGTATTTCTTTCTGCCAGACCATCTCGCCCGGTTTCACGACCAATGGCCTGATATTCAGATCGAACTGCTTGCCAGCAACCTCGAATTCAATATGACACAGCGATATGCCGATATTGCCGTACGGGTTGCGGCCAACCCGCCCGAACATCTTGTTGGCAAGGAAATCCGCACACTGGAATGGGGCATTTATGGTGCAGCAAGCCGATATCAGCCCGCAAAGCTTGATGACCTGCTGGCGGAGCCCTTCATCGGCGCGTCCGGAACACTGGCAAGCTACGCACCTTATAAATGGCTCGATGCGAACCGCCGCACTCCACATAAACAGCAAACCGATGATCTGATCGCGATGGCGCATCTGGTGCGCGCCGGATGCGGTCTGGCCTGTTTGCCATCCGACCTTGCCCTTCCGGGTTTGAGGCTGCTTGCGCGGTTGCCGGAAATACCCGCAAACAAGCTTTGGGTTTTGACCCATCCTGATTTGCGCAACATATCGCGCATCCGCGAAACCATGCGATGGATCGCCAAATCATTGAAAGACGAACCGCGGCTTTCGCCGGGCAAAGAACTGTGAATGTGATGAAAGCTCGATATTACCGTCTGATTGCATTCGCTGGCGGCGCACTTGCCCAGACTGGACAGACTCCGTAACGACGTTCAATATGTCCACAAGCAAAAGCAAAGTCATAGCAGCGACTGTGGCAGAGTTCGGGACAACAAACTGACGTGACCAAGGCGCGCCCGCCACCGGTCGGAGGAACAACGCATGTCGATGCGCAAGATTGCCAAATGCCTGCCCGCAATCGGACTGGGCCTTGCCCTGTCGGGGTGCATGGCCCCGGTCGAAGAACCAGTCACGATGTCCAACAGTTCCGACACCATCGTTACCCCATGGGGGGCACCAGCCCAGAATACCCGCCCGGCATCACCGGCCACCATGCCGGGGTCTACGTCTGCGGGGGAAAATGACAATCTCATCATGATGGATGATCCCAATCGCAAGGCGATGGATGAAATTCGCCAAAAGCAGATCGACGAAGCCCGTATTGCGCTGGGCATTCTTGATCGGATGGCGCAGCGCTGCGTTCAATCCGGTGATGCCGCTGCCTGCACAACGCTTCAAACCAATTGGAGCACCCTGTCCCAGCAATTGCACAAAACCCTGTCAATGATGTCAGGCGACACGATGCAGATGCCAACCGATATTCCCAGCGATGATCCGGCGATGCCCGCGATGAATGACAGCGCTCCGATGACACCCGCGCCCGTCACGCCCCCTGCCACCACAGGCGTTCCGACTGGCGGCGACATTCCGACCATGGAAAAAACAATCCCGATGACCGAACCGGGTGCTGACGGGTGATCCTGGCCCGAAATTACAACTTGGAATAATTTAATTTGAGATAGAGCAAAGAAACCATCCCGAGACGACGATAGGGTAGCCACAGACATTAAGGCCAAGGGTGAGTTGACAGATTTCGGGTCAGCCCCACGCCCCCTACCGAATGGAGATCGGATCATGTATCGGGATATTCTTGTTCATATCGACACCTCAGTTGCCTGCAAGGAACGCCTTTCTGTTGCGTTGAAAGTTGCCAAGGCGCAGGACGCACACCTTACTGGTCTTTTCCTGCTGCCCTATCCTGAAATTCCGCGCTTCATGGAAGTCCAGATCACCGAGGAAATCATCAATCAGCAGCGATCTGCGATGGCTGAAACCGCAAAGGCTGCACGCACCCAGTTTGAAGAAACCTGCAATGCGGCCGGTGTTGCTTTCAGCTGGCAGGAAACCTCCTGCCCGGCGTCCGAAATTGCCGATACCACCGCAATGTATGCCCGCCACCATGATCTGACGGTTCTGGGCCAGCACGATCCGGAAAGTTCCGATCCGTGCTCTGTCTCGGAAATGCCGGACAAAGTCATCCTGACCGCAGGCGCGCCGGTTCTGCTTGTGCCCTATGTCGGCAAGTTTGATACCATCGGTGATCGCGTCATGGTCGCCTGGAAGCCCTATCGCGAGGCCGTGCGTGCCATGAATGACAGCATGCCGTTCCTCGAAGCTGCAAAATCCGTTCTGGTTCTGTGTGCCGACCCGAACAAGGGTGCCCGCGATACCATGCCGGTTCCGGGTGTCGATATTGGCGAACGCCTGAAATGCCATGGCGTAAATGCCAAGAAAGAAAGCATGAATGCATCTGGCATCAGTGTTGGCGACCTTATTCTGTCGCGTGCAGCCGATGAAAGCGTCGATCTGATGGTCTGCGGCGCCTATGGCCGCCCGCGCCTGCGTGAACTGATGCTTGGCGGTGTGACCCAGCATCTTCTGCGCCACATGACTGTTCCGGTCCTGATGTCGCACTAAGAACCAACGTTCTTCAATCTGCCAGACCGGCCGGAATTTCCGGCCGGTTTTTTTGTTGGTGCGCCGCTGTTTTCACCTTCCCCCAAAGCGTGCAACAGTCGATCAGGCAGTTGCCACATGCCCACAACAACGTTTTAAATAGCAAAAATCAGCACAAAAACGCGTTTTGATCGATTTTTCCGATGACATAAATCGAATTAAATGACACGCAAAGGTGCTTCGAATCCTTGCCAAATGAAACCAATAGGGCCAAATTGGGTCTTAACCCGAAACGGAGCACGCTCCGATACGAGATCGACAAACAAGAGATGGATCGCCTTCTCTGATCTGATGGTTCCGATCAAGACTGGAATCGCTTTAATTTTTGACAAGGGTCAATGCCGTACCCGCCTTCATGGTGGATAAGGAAACCATAAAGACCCGGTCAGACCGGAGGATATGTCCAGAATCAGCCCGCTGATCTGGACGAGACCAGAGCTTTGTGATGCCACGACCAGATACAAAGTCCGTGACACTGCAAAGAGACAGGCGAAAGAAACAAGTATGAATTACAACACCTTCTTCAAAGATGCGCTGTCCGGCCTCAAGGCTGAGGGCCGTTATCGTGTATTCGCCAATCTCGAACGTATTGTCGGAAAATTCCCCAAGGCGCTCTATCATCCCGATAACGGCGAAGCCCCGCGTGAAATTACCGTGTGGTGCTCGAACGATTATCTTGGCATGGGCCAACATCCCAAGGTGCTTGATGCCATGCAAAGCGCCATCACCGGTCAGGGTGGCGGTGCGGGTGGCACGCGCAATATTTCCGGTTCCAACCATTTGCATGTCGCGCTTGAGCGGGAGCTCGCCGACCTGCATGGCAAGGAAGCCGCCCTTCTGATGACCTCGGGCTATGTCGCGAACTGGACCACGCTGTCAACGCTGGGATCGAAGCTCCCGGATTGCGTGATCATTTCCGACTCCGAAAACCACAATTCCATGATCGAAGGCATGCGCCACTCGAAGGCAGACCGCCGCATCTGGAAACATAACGACGTCGCCCATCTTGAGGAAATCCTCAAGGATCTCGGGCCGCAGCGTGCCAAGATCGTCGCGTTCGAGTCTGTCTATTCGATGGATGGCGACATCGCACCGATCGGCAAAATTCTTGATCTCTGCGAAAAATACAACGCGCTTTCCTATCTGGACGAAGTTCATGCGGTTGGCATGTACGGCCCGCGCGGCGGCGGTGTTGCCGAACGCGACGGCGTCATGCACCGCGTTGACATCATCCAGGGCACGCTCGCCAAGGCCTTTGGTGTAATTGGTGGCTATATCGCGGCCAAGCCGGAAATCGTTGATTTCGTGCGCAGCTTTGGCAATGGCTTCATCTTTACCAGCTCCCACCCGCCCAGCATTGCGGCGGGCGCACTGGCAGCTGTTCGCCACCTCAAGGAAAGCGATGTTGAACGCAACGCGCAAAAGGAACGCGCTGAAACCCTGCGTGCGCGCATGCGTGCGGTCGACCTTCCGGTCATGGACTCGCCAAGTCATATTGTTCCCCTGATGGTCGGCGATCCTGCCATGTGCAAGGAAGCCAGCGACCGTCTTTTGTTCGAACATGACATCTATGTCCAGCCGATCAACTATCCTACCGTCCCGCGCGGCACCGAACGCCTGCGCTTTACGCCGGGCCCGCTGCATAATGACGAGTTGGTCGATCATCTGATCGACTCGCTCCTGTCGGTCTGGAGCAAACTGGGCATTTCCAAGGTCGCCTAACGCGCTTTGCAATCAGAAAATCATAAAGGCCGGTGGCAAATGCCCCGGCCTTTTTGATGATCAGCCCCATGTAATGGCCCGCTGCCGGGAACAATGATTTTCGGCCATTTGCTTTCACCGGGCGGCGTCCTATATTGAGGCTGTCTTGCCGGTTTCGCGTCGGTAAAGATAACACTTTGCAATTAAGAACCGTTCGCGTTAATGTCGGGCCTGTCATCAAACAGGGACCGCCCATGTATTCGGATAAAACCTTGCTCCCCAAAGAATGTCTCCGCCTCTGCGCACTTGGCACCCTTGCCCTTTCCGATAAGCCGATCAGCTATGGCGATCTGGCCAACGAGGTGCGCCATTTCATGTCGCACATCATGGGGCCGTCCTTGGATATGATGGGAAGCTCACTTCAGCTGCTTAAACTTGAAGGACTGGTCAAGGAAGACACCTCAAGCGGTGGGTTGTCTGACGCGCAACTGAGCCTGACCGATGCCGGGCACAAGAAGTTCATTGAACTGATGCAGGGCAATGTGCGCGATACATCGGGCGAGCTTTCGCGCCTGATCATGGCGCTCAAGATGCGGTTCCTGCATCTGCTTGATCATGACATCCGCACCGAACAGATCGAAATCCTGCAAGACGTCTGCGAACTTGATCTCGAACGCGTCCTGGCCCTGCGAGACGAACACACCCACGAGGCGGAAAACTTCACCAGTTGGCTTGAAATGGAAGTCAAACGCCTGGAGCAAAAACGCGACTGGCTTAAAAGCCTTTCAGCGTAACCCGTTTTCCCGTTATAGTCGTGACCTGGACCATAGTGCATTGTGGTCTGAACCCGCAGGAAGCAGGTCCAACGTCACAGGCAGGGACGGAAAATGTTGATACGTGAAGAAACCGAAAAAGATATCGCGGCGATTCACGCGTTGCTGGATGGTGCCTTCGCAACTGCACCCCACAGTCAGCAGACCGAACATTTGATCGTCGATGCGCTCCGAAAAAGTGGTCAACTTACCCTTTCCCTGATCGCGGAACAGGACGATGAAATTGTTGGCTGCATCGCGTTTTCACCGGTGAAGATCGATGGCAAATCCTGCGGTTGGTTTGGCCTGGGCCCAGTTGCTGTCACGCCCGACCGCCAGGGCATGGGCATTGGCTCCGAACTGATTCAAAGCGGCATCCGCCATTTGCGCGCCGATGATGCCCATGGTTGTGTCGTTCTGGGCGAGCCGGATTATTATGGCCGATTTGGCTTTGCGCCCCTGCCCGATCTGAAACTTGAAGGCGTGCCGGATGAATATTTCATGGCACGCCCATTGGTTGATGAAATCCCGGCGGGTTTAGTCGAATACGATCCAGCCTTTTACGTCAAAGCTGACAGCTAAAAAGTCATCCAATCCCGATCTGCCGATCAGTACAGATGCTGCCCGCCGGTGACAAAGATTTCCGTGCCAGTGACATAGGTACTGTCATCCCCCACCAGATAATGCACTGCTGCCGCGACGTCTTCGGGTGTGCCCATCCGGTTCATCGGAATGCGCGGCACAAGCGCCTCATATTCCGGGGAAATCATGTCGGTCTTGATTTCGCCCGGGGCCACCGCATTGACCCGCACCCCAAGCTCGGCAAATTCAACGGCCATTTCACGCGTCAGGCCCGAAAGCGCTGCCTTGGATGTTGAATAAGCCGATCCGGCAAACGGGTGGACATAGTGCCCAGCAATGGAAGTAATGTTGCAAATCGCCCCCTTGCCCCGATGCAGTGCGGATGCAAACCCGCGCGAAAGTGTGAGCGGCGTAAAGAAGTTCAATTCAAACACATCGCGCCAGGCAGCGATATCACCATTCAAACAGCCAAGCCGTTCTTTATAGGGGGTCTTGGGCGACACCCCGGCATTATTGATCAGGGCATGCAACGGATCATCGCCCAGCACTTCGTTCGCCTCGGCAATGAAGGCCTCGACCTCAGCCGGTTTCGACAGATCGGCACGGATGTGGATGCCCAATGCCGGATCCCGCGGGCAGCTTGGCGGCGGCGCTTCGCGTGAACAGCAAATTACCCGCCAGCCGCGCTTGGCAAAATATCCAACCGTAACATGGCCGATGCCGCGACTGGCACCTGTCAGGACGACTGTTTTCGGGGCATTGCGGCTCATTGGTGTACTCACTTCACAAGATATGCAGGCAAACAGAGTTTTGCTGGCTTTCTTATAGCACCGCAGGCCCAGCCATCGAAGGAAAAGCCTTGTACTGTAAGATTTTTCTGCCGTCACCATCGCGATATAGGCTGCCCCACAGGCATTTGGCAAGGGATGCGAAACAGGCTATGTTTTGGTCATTGTGAGGATGGGCAAGACCATGTGCAGCCGCTTTAATCTTAACAGCGATATCCGCGCCTTTCAGGTTCAGCTTGGTCTGGAAATGGAAGATATCATTCGCATGCCGCTGCCCGACGGTTTCAATCGCAACGGATCCGATGACGAGGACGAAGACGCCGCCTTCGACAGCCTGACAGGCATGCGTCGGCCGACCGATCCAATTGCCGTCATTCTGCCGCATCAAAAGGCCGCCATTCGATACTGGGGGCTGAGCATCCCGGGCATGAACAACCCGATGATCAATGCGCGCGCCGAAACCCTGACGGAGAAGCCAACCTTCCGACCACTTTTGAACCGCCGCTGCCTGATCCCGGCAAACGGATGGTATGAATGGCGCAAGGACGGCACGGCAAAGCACAAGAACCGGATCACCCTGCCCGATCATCAACCGTTTCTGTTCGCTGCTCTGGAAAATGGACGTGAAGCCACGATCATCACCTGCGCGCCATCAGGCTCGATTTCCCATATTCACAACCGGATGCCGGCTGTGATCGGCCCGAACCATCTGGCGGCCTGGCTTGATCCGCACATGGCGTTTGAAGATCTGGAATATATGCTGGGCCCATTGCCCGATCATGTTCTGTCCTGGCAGGAAGAACCAGCAAACCAGCCAGAAACGGAACTGGAAACAAACCAGATTGATCTATTTTCAAAATAGGGCGGCAGACAGCACATAGGTGATATGGCGCGCAAGGAAAAACCGCACGCAAATCAGACCTCACCGCGTAAGGCCATAAATCCGAATAAAGCTGTCAGTCGCTTTCGATGTCGTTTGCGGCACATGGTGCTGCGCTGCATGCACGCAAACCGCCAAGACCATTTTGACCGGCGATCAATGCACCAAGGTCAGGCAAACCAACATTCGGATTGTTGAGTTCCTGTGCCAGATCTTCGGACATGGAAGCGAAATCAATGATATCGCGCAGAGACAACATCGGTTTTCCCCTGTCAGACGTTTCTTTTCCTCAATGCGAAACGCCTCATATGTTGGGGTTTCGTCACTTTCTTATTTCCGTAACCCTGTCGCGATTTGTTCGCGGATGCAACAAAAAAAAGGCGCATAAAAATGCGCCCTTTCAATAATATACCATCAGATAGGTAATATAATTTCGTGATATCAGGCGCTTAAGCGCCCCCTTGGTTTAGTGCATTATCCAAAGCGGCAAGGCACACTTTGACAACATATCCTGCGTCACGCCACCAAGGATCATTTCCTTGAAACGCGAATGGCTGTAAGCACCCAGAACAATGGTATCAGCACCGCATTTTTCTGCCTCGGAAATCAAGGTATTAGCAACTTGTCCGGTTTCCGTGCTTTCAACCACAGCCGCATCGACTCCGTGCCAGCTGAACTGTTCGGCCAGCGCCTTGGCGCACGCACGGCCATAGGGAACCTCGCCGACACTGACAATCGTGACTTCCTTGGCATTGCGCAACATCGGCATGGCGGATGTGACCGCGCGCGCGGCCTCGATCCCGCCATTCCAGGCGATCATGACTTTTTCACCGATGGTCGCCGGAGTTACTTCCGGTGCCACCAGGATCGGACGTCCGGTTTCCATAAGGGCCGCATCAAAGGTCAGCGATGCGGAGGCTTCCTTGGGATCCCGGCCAATCACCACCAGATCAAAAAGACGCCCGCGACGCGCCACCGTTTCGTCTTCGCGCCCGCTATCCTTGCGCCAGGCGCAAGTCGGCTTGGCGTCTGCGCTCGGTGTGTTGGACTCTTCAATGCCGGACTCTTTAACCGCGGCAGCAAAGGATGCCTTGCCACTGGCCTCGCGTTTTTCGGTTTCGGTGGTGGCGGCCTGGATCATTTCTTCGATGATCAGACCTGACATGCCTTCGCCAACAATCGGAATGGCGTCTTGTGGTTCGGCCGCGACAAAAAGCGCCTCAAGATGCGCGTTGAATGACTTGGCCAGCTTAAAGGCCGTCGCCATCACACGTTTGTCGATTACTGTGCCTGCTACCGGTGCCAGAATGGTGCGAATTGCCATGTTAACTACTCCCGCCTGTCGAACAGGTCATTGAACCTGCCTGAAATACCGACTGATGATGCCTTTACTGCCAAGCAGTCTGAGGGCTTTTGCCCCAGCTTTCTTTGTTCAAGATCAAAAATTTGCGAAAGTTATTATTATACTTATACTTTGTTGGTGTCGGTGGCTGGTGCCAGATCGGTTTTTCTCAATCGACCGTGCACAAAATGATTGTAACATGAATGCCAACGATTACGATGACGCTTTAAAGATCGAGATATAGGTTCCACACTCATTCAAAGCAAAAATGCGACCTGGTGTGCAGAGTTAAGAACGGGGTTACTCGCGGATGGACTATACGGCACTGCACGAGAATGCACGTGAAGCTGCAGAATTTCTCAAAACCCTCGGCAATGAGTGGCGTCTGCTTATTTTGTGCTCTCTCGGCGACACAGAAAAATCCGTTGGCACGCTGGAAAATGAACTGGGCATCAAACAATCTGCCTTGTCACAGCACCTTGCACGCCTGCGCCGCGAAGGGCTTGTAAAAACCCGCCGCGATGCGCAAACGATTTACTATTCGCTGGCCAATCCCGACATCATGAAGATTATCGCGGTTTTGCAGGATACCTTCTGCCCACCCCAAAACGCGGCATAATGATCACTGCCACTACAGAATAGAAAAACGCACAAGGCATGATCCCCTTGTGCGTTTTTTTGCGTTTTGGAGTCTGTCACCGTCCTTACGGAAACAGCTTTTGCGTATCCCAGCCGCTATCGGCGTCATCGCGGGTAAATAGCTTGCGGTCATGCAGGCGGAATTTGCCCTCCGCCCAGAACTCGATCCGATCCGGGACAAGGCGATAACCGCCCCAATGTTCCGGGCGCGGCACTTTGCCAAGGCCAAATTTGGCCGTGAATTCCGCCACCCGTTTTTCAAGATCAAACCGGCCACTCATCGGGCGGGACTGAATGGATGCCCACGCCCCCAACTGGCTGCCGCGTGGGCGGGATGCGAAATATTCATCTGACTCGGCTGCATCGACCTTGGCAACCTTGCCCTCGATGCGCACGCACTTTTCAAGCGTCTTCCAGTGGAAACAAAGGGCGGCAAAACCGTTCTCGGCCAACTGCCCCCCCTTGCGGCTTTCATAGTTGGTATAGAAAACAAATCCGCGCGGATCAAAACCCTTAAGCAGCACAATCCGCGCCGACGGGCGACCTTGCGCATCGGCAGTCGCAAGCGTCATTGCATCCGGATAGGCAGTCTCAACCTTTTTTGCGTCCGCAAACCAGGTTTCGAACATGTCGAACGGGGCATCGTGGGGTTCATGCCCAATTTTTGGCGCATTTTTCTCGTTCATTGCGAAAGGATTTCCTTTGGCTAATTAAATTTGTTGCCGTCAGGACGACATATTTCGGAACTACGGTGGTGGCAACAACGTTGGATCAATATATATACCCAAAGAATATCGGTTGGGACTGTAAAGACAAGATGGGCAAATTAAACATGAAATTCCGTCAGATCGTTATCCCGGTGGTCATGACCGCCTTTATCGCTGGCTGCGCCCAGGATCAGGGTCAGAAGCAAACGGCCGGCACACTTCTTGGTGCCGTCGGTGGCGCTGTTGCAGGCGCACAGTTCGGCAAGGGCAGTGGCCAGCTTGTCGGTGTTGCGCTTGGTACGCTTGCCGGCGCATTTATCGGCAGCGAAGTTGGCAAGTCGCTTGACAATGCCGACCGCGCCATCATGGCACAAAGCACCCAGCGCACGCTGGAAGCCACCCCGACAGGTCAAACCACCACCTGGAACAACCCCGATACCGGTGTTCAGGGTACCGTGACCCCGACCCGCACCTATCAGGAACCGAAAACCCAGGAATATTGCCGCGAATACCAGCAGACGGTGATGATCGGTGGTCAGGAAGAAACGGCTTATGGCACCGCCTGCCGCCAGCCGGACGGCAGCTGGAAAGTTGTAAACTAAGCCTTGCTAAAAATCTGAAATGACAGGCGGTGCGGTCCTTGCGATCTGCGCCGCCTTTTCATATCTGGTCATCGGTTCGGGCGACAAACCCGCCTTAATCTCATTGTTTCGGATCATATGCGGCAAAATGGTTCATCTTTTGCCCCGCATGATCTAATAATGAATGCAACGTGCTTATAGTTTCTGGAACCGGTCAGTAAATGCAGGATCCCTACAAGACTCTTGGCGTTGCCAAAAACGCCAGTCAGGAAGAAATCAAAAAGGCCTATCGCAAACTGGCGCGTGAACTTCACCCCGATGTCAATCCGGGCGACGCCAAAATCGAAGAACGCTTCAAAAAGGTATCGAGCGCCTATCACCTTCTCGGTGATGCGGAGCGCCGCAAGAAATTCGACAATGGTGAAATCGATGCCGATGGTCGCGAAACCAGCCCGTTTGCCCGTGGCGGCGGACATGCCGGTGGCGGCTTTGGCGGTGGTGATCCGTTCGGCGGCTTTTCCGGCGCCAATGCCGAGGACATCTTTGACGAAATTTTCGGCAAGGGACACGCACGTTCTGGCGGCGGCGGTTTCGGTGGCTTTGGCGGCGAACGCAAACCCAGAAAGGTCAAAGGCCCGAATATCTCCTATGAGCTGAGCCTTGATTTCGCCGAGGCCATTCTTGGCACGACCAAGCGCATCAATCTTGCCAGCGGCAAAAGCCTTGAGGTCCGCATTCCACCCGGAAGCGAAAATGAACAGACGCTCCGCCTGAAAGGCCAGGGCATGGCTGGCATGAATGGTGGCGAGGCCGGTGATGCACTGATCAAGCTGCATGTCCATCCGGATAAAACCTTCCGGCGCGAAGGCAATGACCTGCATTGTGATCTGGCAATCAGCCTGCCAGAGGCCATTCTGGGTGGCTCCATCGAAGTGCCGATTGTCGATGGCAAGGTCAATATGAAGCTGCCTGCCAACGCCAACAGCGGTACCAAACTGCGCCTGCGCGGTAAAGGTGCGCCCTATGACCGGGGCAACAAACGCGGTGATCAATATGTTCACCTGACGGTCAAACTGCCCGAAGAACGCGATGACGAATTGATCGAGTTCATCAAGGACTGGTCTGAAAAGCACCCCTACAAGGCGCGTTAAACCATCAATCCAAAGCCGGCATTCGCCGGCTTTTTCTTGGCCAGTTGGCAGCTGGGGTCAGGCCGCACAAAAGGCCCTGCGTCGAAAGGTGCCTGTTAATCACATTCCGTGTTACCATATTGTTTTAACGGGCTTTGTCGCAAAGAACAAAACCGATCATAAGGCGCAATATGGAACAGCTCAGCAATCCGGACATCTATTTGCAATGGCTTGAACAGGCAATCGCCTGGATCTCTGCAAATGTCCTGCTGGTCCCGATCCTGATCCAGATTGCTGCCTGCCTGCTTGCCACCATCCCGGCCTTTTTGCTGCGTGGTCGTCTGGCGTCGCTTCTCGCACGCTTGCAGGATTGGAAGCCGCTTTTACCCTATGCCGGGTTTCGACGCTTTGCACTGGTGCTGCCCAGTCTTGCCTTCCCGCTGATTTTTGTCATGGCCATCTGGCTGCTTGATGCCATCGCCATTCAGGCTGGCTATCGCCATAACATCATCCGGTTGGTGGCAAGCCTTCTGAATGCATGGATTGTCATTCGTTTGGCGGCTGCCATTGTTAATGATCCTGTCTGGTCACGCACCATTGCCACCGTCGCCTGGACGTTGGCGGCACTCAACATTGTCGGATGGCTGGAACCAAGCATCGCAATCCTTGACGGGCATGCGATTGAATTCGGCGAGTTCCGTATTTCGATCTATGGCATCATCAAAGCCGTTTTATCCCTTGCGGTTTTGCTGTGGGTGGCATCCTTTGCCTCGCGCCTGTTTGAACAACGCATCCGCAAGGTTCATCATCTGACCCCGTCGGTTCAGGTCCTGATGGCAAAGCTTCTTAAGCTTGTCTTGCTGTCGATCGCCGTTTTGTTTGCGCTTTCGACCATGGGTGTCGATCTGACGGCACTCGCCGTATTTGGTGGTGCGGTCGGTGTCGGGATTGGCTTTGGTCTGCAACGCATTTTCGCCAACCTAATCAGCGGCGTGATCCTGTTGCTCGACCGCTCGATCAAGCCCGGTGATGTCATTGCAATTGGCGATACCTTTGGCTGGATTCAGTCACTGGGCGCGCGCTATACCGCAGTTCGAACCCGCGATGGCACGGAATTCCTGATCCCGAACGAAGACCTGATTACCAATCAGGTCGAAAACTGGAGCCACTCGGACGTCAAGCTGCGCCTGAAGGTACCGGTCGGCATTTCCTACAACTGCGATCCCCATCTCGCGATCAAGCTTTGCAACGAGGCAGCGGCAAAATGCCCGCGCGTGCAGGAAAATCCGGGGCCCAATACCCTGATGCGCGGTTTTGGGGATAACTCGGTCGATCTTGAAATCCGTTTCTGGATCAACGACCCGCAAAACGGTCGCGGCAACGTCATCAGCGAAGTCTTGCTGAATGTCTGGGATGCCTTCATCGAACACAATATCGAAATCCCGTTCCCGCAACGCGATTTGCATCTGCGCAGCAGCGATGAACCGATCCGCGTGGAGATGACCCACGCCAAATCCCCCGGACGCAACGACTAACTTATGATGTCAGTCATGTCTTTCTGATTGATATCGTCTTGTTTCTCTTGATCCGGATCTTTATTTTTCTGCGCGGGGATTTTGTCTTCGGGACGCGGGGTATCAAGCAGATCGCCCACCTTCACATCCAGAACCGTTTTGCGTTTTTCTTCCAGTTCGATCAGGCGTTCGCGCATGGCAATCGGCCAACCGCTATCGGTCTGCACGACCAGCAAGCGGTCGTAATCCAGAAACAGGCCAAGGCGGCTCATAAGGTCCATCAACGAAATCCGCGACAGATCCCCCGAAAGCAACCAGCGATGATTTTCCGAACGGTCAATCAGTTTTTCGCGCCGCAATGCTGCCAACGCCCAGTTCAGGTCACGCCCACCCAGTTTGACGTCGCGCATCATCCTGCGATAGGTCGGCGGTTTGGCGGCCTCGTGGAAACGACTTTGCAGATATTCCAGAACGCGCAGCACGGCGATAATGCGTTCCATATGCCCCGGCACCGCACCGCGCGGATCGGGGATCAGACCAGCCGCCCGTGCAGCCCGCCATTCGGACCGCGCAGCTGCCACCTGTGCGCCCAAAAGGATCACGATCCAGGTCAGATACATCCACAGCAGGAAAATCGGCACAATCGCGACTGCGCCATAAATCGTCTGATAGGTCGGGAATGTCGTGACATAGAATGCGAAGCCCTTTTTCAGGGTTTCGAACAAAACGGCGGCCACCACGCCACCGGCCACACCATCAATAATCTCGACCGAACGGTTCGGCATGCCGATAAACAGCAATGAAAAGGCCACCGCCGACAGGACAAACGGCGCAAGAAACGTCAGTTGACCGATATGCTCGGCAACCGCTTCGCCGCCCACCAAATATCGCATGGCAAAGAAATAGGACGCCAGTGACAGGCTAAGCCCCAGCAACATCGGCCCAACCGTCAAAAGTGTCCAGAACACCACCAGACGCGCCAGGAGTTTCCGTGGGCTGGTCACGCGAAATACATCGTTCATCGCCCCTTCGATGGCGCTGAGCAACATCACCGCCGTCAGGCCAAGAACGATTGTGCCAATCGCCGTCATCTGCCCGGTATTCTGCAAGAAATTGCCAAGATAGTCTGTGACCTGCGCCCCGGTTTCAGGCAGGAAATTGTTCAGGACCACCGTCATTATCTGGTCCTTGAACTGGTCAAACACCGGAAAGGCCGACAAAACCGTCAGGGCAATCGCCAGAAACGGCACCATCGCCAAAAGCGTCGTATAGGACAAACCGGCAGCACGTTGCATGGATTTGTCATGGACAAAACGCATACCGGCATAGCGCCAGAATGCGGTTCGATCAGCGAGCAATTTCTGAATTTCGGCCATTAAACGCTTATCCCCACGCATTTTCCGGTTATACTGCACCTGATCAACAAGATAACGTGCCTGCACAGGTTATGACAGGTCAGATTGACCTTGGCCGCGCTTTGTGTAGGATGCGCAAAATGTCTAATGCCTTCTGGGCCGGTCGCGGCTTTTCTTGAATGCCTCTACCTGCCAGAGAGAGATCGTGGGAACGAGAGGAAATATGAGCCTGTCCACCGACAATATTTCGGGCCTTATGGCCGGTAAACGCGGCCTGATTATGGGTGTCGCCAACGATAAATCGATTGCCTGGGGCATTGCACGTGCTGCCGCTGCGGCAGGCGCCGAAGTAGCCTTTACCTTTCAGGGCGAGGCCCTTGAAAAACGTGTGCGCCCGCTCGCAGAGTCCGTTGGCAGCAACATCGTTCTGCCATGTGACGTGACCGATGCGGCCAGCATGGATGCCGTTTTCGAGACGCTTAAGGAAAAATGGGGCAAGCTTGACTTTGTCGTGCATGCCATCGGTTTCTCCGACAAGAACGAACTGCGTGGTCGCTATGTCGATACCTCGCCGGAAAACTTTGCGCTTTCGATGAACATCTCGGTCTATTCCTTTACCGCGATCGCACAGCGCGCGGAAAAACTGATGACCGATGGTGGTTCGCTTCTGACCCTGTCCTATTACGGCGCAGAAAAGGTCATGCCGCACTACAACGTCATGGGCGTTGCCAAGGCGGCCCTTGAAGCCAGCGTGAAATACCTTGCCAATGATCTGGGTCCGGACCGCATTCGTGTGAATGCCATTTCGGCGGGTCCGATGAAGACCCTTGCCGCATCGGGGATTGGCGATTTCCGCTATATCCTGAAATGGAACGAATACAACTCGCCGATGCGCCGTAACGTCACCCTTGATGATGTTGGTGGCTCGGGTCTGTATTTCCTCTCAGACCTTTCGACCGGTGTTACGGGCGAAACCCATCATGTCGATTGCGGTTACCACACCGTTGGCATGAAACAGGCAGACGCACCTGACATCACTGTCCAGAAATCCTGACCTGGGCCTGATATGATTTTGCGGGCTGCCCTGATGGGCGGCCCGTTTTGTCTCTTAAATATTTGAATTCTGGATAATCGGTTATGGCTGGCAACAGTTTTGGAACACTTTTCCGCTTCACCACCTTTGGCGAAAGCCACGGCCCGGCCATTGGCTGTGTCGTTGATGGTGTGCCGCCCCTGCTTGAGCTGACCGAGTCCGATATTCAGAATTATCTCGAAAAACGCAAACCCGGTCAGTCGCGCTTCACCACCCAGCGCCGCGAACCTGATCAGGTCAAAATCCTTTCGGGCGTGTTCGAAGGCAAAACCACCGGCACCCCGATCGGCCTTCTGATCGAAAATGTCGATCAGCGCTCCAAGGATTATGGCGAGATCAAAAACCAGTTCCGCCCGGGCCATGCCGATTACACCTATTGGGAAAAATACGGCACCCGCGACTATCGCGGCGGCGGCCGTTCGTCGGCCCGCGAAACCGCCATGCGGGTTGCGGCCGGTGCAATTGCCCGCAAGGTACTGGGTGATAACATCAAAATCCGTGCGGCCCTGGTCAAAATGGGCACCAAGGAAATCAACCGGGCCAACTGGGACTGGGCTGAGGTTGATAACAACCCGTTCTTCTGCCCCGACCCCGAAGCCGTTCCGGTGTTCGAGGAATATCTTGATGGCCTGCGCAAGGATGGATCATCCGTTGGTGCGGTGATCGAGGTTGTCTGTTCCGGCGTTCCGGTTGGCCTGGGTGATCCGGTCTATGACAAGCTTGATGCCGATCTGGCCAAGGCCATGATGACGATCAATGCCGTCAAGGGTGTTGAGATCGGCAATGGCTTTGAAGCAGCAGAACTGACCGGCATCGAAAATGCCGATGAGATGCGTCTGGGTGAAGATGGAAAGCTTGTCTTTGACTCCAACCATGCCGGCGGTATTTTGGGCGGTATTTCATCAGGTCAGGACATTGTCGTGCGCTTTGCCGTCAAACCGACCAGCTCGATCCTCACACCTCGCAAAAGCCTTGATATCTATGGCAAGGAAGTCGATGTCGTCACCAAGGGTCGCCATGATCCGTGTGTTGGCATCCGCGGCGTTCCGGTTGGCGAAGCCATGGCTGCAATCACCCTTGCCGACCACCTTTTGCGCCACCGCGCACAGTGCGAAGGCTGGAACACCAACAAGCATTTCCCGAGCTAGTTTTCGGGCTCGTTTTCCGGTTATATCGGAACGGGCGAATATCGCATCACAACTGGTTTCATGCCGCGTCTAAGTGGCATGAACCCGATATTGCTCAAAACCCTGATCCAACTTGCTGCATCCAACAAAAAACCGGCTCCCAGCGGAACGGTTGGCAGTGACGCGCAGCTCAAAAATCGCATCGTCCTGTTTGCGGACGAAGCCGTCGCCCTGCCCGACTGGGGGATTTCAGGGCTGCCGTCCATGATCCTCGGCGCGGCACCGCAAACCTGCCTGTTTGTCAGTGACCTCACTGTCGATGATGACGGCGAGGATAAGGACGATCCGGGCAGCTCCGATAGCAGCAGTGATGATGCGTCAGATGCAACGGCCAGCGGGTCGGTATCTTTTTCCCTA
>ENA-ORCZ01000231-ORCZ01000231.1-marine-metagenome-genome-assembly--contig:-NODE-231-length-35112-cov-4.384416_pt1 | contig 35112 bp, 29 predicted proteins | sample MGYA00237785_ERZ508519 | MGnify/ENA primary metagenome ERZ508519 (study PRJEB26189, sample SAMN06268790) | marine metagenome | isolation source: Bioluminescent Bay, La Paraguera, Puerto Rico | place...
CTGCCGGCCGTCCGATCGAGGACAGCTCGGAATTGTCCCAGTAGCCGGCGGTGCGGGTATAGAGACCGTAATAGAGGTTCCGGTTCACCCACTCGAAATCGAACAGCATGCGCAGCGCCTTGCGCACGCTACGATCCGCAAACTGGTCGCGCCGGGTGTTGAAGGCGATCCCCTGCATGGCGGCCGGTATGCCGAGCGCAATGGCTCTCTTGACGACATCGCCGTTCTTGAAGGCCGGGAAATCAAACCCGGTCGCCCACCGGGCGGGATCACGAAACTGCAGCGCGTCGACAATCCCTTTCTTGAAGGCTTCCTGAAGCGTTGTTTCGTCGCGGTAATACTCGACACGGATCTCGTCGAAATTGTCGAAACCGGCTTTGACCGGCAGGTCCTTTGCCCAGTAATCAGGGTCCTTTTCGTAGACGACCAGCCGGCCCGGCTCGATCGTCTTGAAGGTGTAGGGCCCGGATCCGACCGGCGGGGTCAGCGAGGACTTGTCGAAATTCGCCGCGTCCGTGTGTTTCTTGGAATAGATCGGCGCCAGGGCGATCAGCAGCGGCAGTTCCCGGTTGTCGCCGTTCTCGAAAACGAGTTTCAGCCGGTTCGGGCCGCTCACCACTTTCTCCTTGATGGCGCCGTACCAATTGCGATAGGGCGGGCGGCCCTTTTCCGCGATTATCTCCAGTGAAAAGATGACGTCGTCGACAGTGACAGGTGTTCCGTCGGAAAACCTGGCTTCGGGATTTAGCTCGAACTCGATCCACTCGCGGCTGTCCGGCATGCGCACGCGCTGTGCCAGCAGACCATAAAGCGAAAAGGGCTCGGCATAGGAACGGACAAGCAGGCTTTCGAGGATGTTGTTGCCGAACTCCCGTTCACGCATCCCGCGCGCGGATGTCCAGCCGCCTTGTACGATAAAGGAATTCAGGCTGTCGAAGGTTCCCTGAACGCCAAGAGTGATGCTGCCGCCTTCGGGTGCGTTCGGATTGGCATATGGAAAAGGCTCATCGGGGCCGAGTGCGGGACTGCCATGCATGGCGATACCATGGACCCACGGAACATTATCGTCTTCCGCGATTGCACCGGCAGACCATGCGCCTGCGAGCACCAGGGCCGCAACGGGGATTGGCGCGATGGTCCTGACCGTTCGAATACCGGCCTCGAGACCAGCCTCAAGGAACGATCCGCAAACTTTCGATAAACGCATAACGCTGCCCGGATTCCGTTGATTCTCACCCTTCAGAGTACCACAGGGTCGCAGGCGACGCGCGAGGGGCAAGGCAGAAACACCAAGATATTCAGATTTGAATCAAGTCAGTGGCCTGCGTTGCAAATCGGCCACCCTCTTGCCCAATTTAAGTGTCTTACCATCATTTCACAGTTCGAATGTTCTAACGGGTCTTGCGGTTGGTTCCGGAATGCCTCAGAACAACGCGAAAGTTCGTACACGCACGATTGAGGACGTTTCGATGAAGAGTGTTTTGAAAAGAGGATTGTTCGGATGCGCGCTGGGTGCGTTCGTAGCCTTATCTTCTTTTGCAGGTGCACCCGCAATCGCCCAGGAAGACAAAAGCCCATGGACGAAGGCGTGTAACACCAATCCGAATACCCAGAAGGAAATCTGCTTCATCTCGATTGAATTGCGGACCAACACGGGTCAGTTTCTGAGCAATATCGCCATTCAGGAAACCGAAGGCGAAGCGCGGAAGAAACTGCTGGTCGCCGTTCCGACCGGCGTTCTGATCCAGCCGGGGGTGCGCATTCAGATCGACGACGGCAAGCCGGTGCAGGGCAAATACAGCATTTGTGCCCCCAACGCCTGCTACGCAGAACTGGCAATCGACGACAGCTTTATCACGGCAATGAAGCAGGGCGGCGAGATGATCGTCGCGCCGTACAACCAGCAGGCCAAGGAAATCGTCTTCAAGATGACCCTCGTGGGCTTCACCAAGGTTTACGACGGCGAACCGATGAACCTGGCCGAACTGCAGAAGCGCCAGGAAGAGCTGCAGAGCGAATTGCAGAAGCGCGCTGACGAGGCCCGTCAGAAGCTGATCGACGCTCAGAAGCAGGATCAGTAAGCTTAAGCTTCAATGTCCCACAAAAACGGGCCGGACCTCCTTGAGGTCCGGCCCTTGTCATTTTGGGCCAGCTGAGCGTTCGAAGCGCTGTGGCCTTTTCCAGACGTCAGTGAATCTCGACGCTGCGCGGCAGATAGGAACCGTCCATCTGTTCTTCGAAGATCTCTTCCACCTGCGGATGGCGGACAGGTTCGCCGGTCATGTCAGCTTCCAGGTTCTGCTCGCTGACATAGGCCACATATTCGGTTTCCTCGTTCTCAGCGAGGAGATGATAGAAAGGCTGGTCGCGCAACGGGCGCACGTCTTCCGGAATGGCGTTCCACCATTCTTCCGTGTTGCTGAAAGTCGGATCGACATCGAAGATCACGCCCCGGAAGGGGTAGATCCGGTGCCGGACGACCTGACCTATTCTGAATTTAGCCGTTCGCATGGTTACTCGTCCGATACTGCATGCATTGCCGGGATAACGCGCCGACCGTCTGCTTGCAAGCATTGTAACATTAAATCTTAGACGGCGAGCCTTGCGAAAGTCTAAAGACCATACACCTCCGCGAGTTCGCGATCCTTGCCGGCAACCAGGCGGGCGAGGTCGACAATCACCTTGGCCTGTTTCCAGGTCGCGTCGTCCTGCATCTTTCCGTCGATCATGACGGCGCCGGTCCCGTCCGGCATCGCCTCTAGGATCCTCCTGGCAAACGAGACCTCTTTCGGATCCGGCGAGAACACCTTCTTGGCGATGTCTATCTGGGTCGGATGCAGCGTCCATGCGCCGAGGCACCCCATCAAAAAGGCATTGCGGAACTGGCTTTCGCAGGCAGCCGCATCCGAAAAGTCGCCGAATGGTCCGTAAAAGGGCTTCAGGCCATAGGACAGGCAGGCATCCACCATCTTTCCGACGGTATAGTGCCAGAGGTCCTGCTGGAACGCCGTGCGTCCACCGTCCGCAGCCGCATCGGAAAGCACCGCATAGTCCGGGTGACCGCCGCCGACCCGGGTGGTCTTCATGCCGCGGGAGGCTGCCAGGTCCGCCGGTCCAAGGCTCATTCCGTGCATGCGCGGGCTTGCGGCTGCGATCTCCTCGACATTCTTGACCCCTTCCGCCGTTTCGAGGATGGCGTGGATCATGATCGGTTTGCTCAGGCCCGACTTCGCCTCCAACTGGGCGAGAAGCTGGTCCAGATAGTGGATATCCCATGCGCCTTCCACCTTGGGCAGCATGACAACGTCCAACTTGTCGCCGACCGCCGGCACGATTTCCAGAAGATCGTCGAGAAACCACGGGCTGTTGAGGCAATTGACACGGGTCCAAAGGCCCGTAGTGCCGAAATCATTGTCCTTTGCCATCTGGATGAAACCCCGGCGGGCATCCGTCTTTGCATCGGCCGGAATGGCGTCTTCCAGGTTCCCCAGCACCACGTCCACAGTGCTGATCAGATCCGGCACCTTTGCCCGCATCTTCTCGATATGCGGCGGGACGAAGTGGATCATGCGCTCCAGCGAGACAGGACGCTCGCGGTAGGGTTCCGGAGCACCGATGGCGAGCGGCTTGAAGAATGCGCCTGGGGTTTTCATGAAACAGCTGTCCTCCGCATGTCTGGTGGACTAGCTATAACGCCAATGTTGCGCTGCAACCATACCCCGAAAGGTGGAGAGGTTCAGCCCGCCGGCTTTGCCGACTGCGCGCGCCTGAGATGTTTTCCGGCAGCGTTCTTTCCAGGTGGCGCCCACTTCTTGTGAATCCACATCCACTGCTCGGGATACTCGCGGATCCAGTTCTCGAATACGGCATGCATGTGCGCCGTCGCAGCCAGGATGTCCGCCTGTCTGTCCTCCGTCACCGGCACGTGAATTGCCTTGGTTTCGATGCGGAAGTGGACACCTTTCTTGCGAATGACCCGTCCGAGAACGATCGGCACATTGCAGGAGCGGGCGAGGGAGGCCGGCACCGGTGTGGCGTATGCCATCTGCTCGAAAAAGGGAACCTTGATGCCGCGGGCTTCGCGCAGGTCGCCCATCATCGCGACAATGCCACCATTCTTGAGTGTGCCCAGGATCTTGCGGGCGGTCTGGTGGCTCTTGGAAAGCAGGCCGCCGCGATAAAGATCCTGCCGCAGGGACCGCAGGGCCTTGTCGGCTTCGGGATTGCGCAGGGCCTGGTAGACCCCGGTTATGTCGATGCCCTGTCGCACGGCCGGTTGCACGCAAAGTTCCCAGTTGGCGCTGTGGAAGGAAACAAACAGGCAGGCGCGTTCCCCTCTCAGCACTTCCTCGGTGATTTCGTCGGCGACCGCTTCGAAGCGTTGGTCCTGCTTCAGAAGCCTGTCGATGTGGAAGGTTTCTGCAGCCACCCGGCCGAGATTTTCCCACATGCCGCCCAGGACCCGATCGCGTTCCGCCGAAGACAGTCCGGGCAGGGCCTTTTTAAGGTGGCGGCGCGCCCTTTTGTGACGGGCATTGAAAGGCGCAAGCAACCGCCAGCTTTTTCCCATCACGTAGGACGCAAGGTCCACCGGAATGAGCCGGAACAGCCAGATCGCGATATGGAGCGCAAGCCCTTCGATCCAATTCTGAAAGGCCATCAGCTTCGGGTTTTTGCGCTGTCTTATCTTCCGGGACATCGAACTCGGTTGCTTTCGTGGGTTCGCCACGTGTTGAGAAAGAAGTTTGTTCGATCAGAACGGCGCTTCAGGGCACTTGCGGTGCAGCGTCAGACCTGATTGGAATGCGGGTCAACAGGTGGCCCGCGGGTCACGCGTCCTTAGCCAAGCCCGGCGCAAGATGCAAGCGCCGAAAATTCCGCCGCACGGCCTCGCCCGACCCAGATTTTACCCTTGGAATTTGCATGCAGAACGTCATCTCTCTGGCCCTTCCGTTTTTCGGACTGATCCTTCTGGGCTTTGCCGCGGGCAAAATCCGCAATCTGCCGGAAGCCGGTCTGAGCTGGATGAATTTTTTCGTAATCTATCTCGCGCTGCCGGCGCTGTTCTTCCGTCTCCTGTCGGAGACCCCCATCGAGGAACTGGCGAATGTCTCCTATATCGCGGCCACGACCTTCACCACCTATATCGTCTTCGCGATTTCCTTCTGCATCGGCGTGGTCGTAACCCGCGGAAATATCGGCGAATCGACCATCCTTGGAATTGCAGGCTCCTATTCGAACATCGGCTATATGGGACCGGGTCTGACGCTCGCGGTGCTCGGCGTCAAGGCAACGGTTCCGACGGCGCTGATCCTTGCCTTCGACAATGCCTTGATGTTCATTCTCGCACCGCTTCTGATGGCGCTTGCCGGCACCGAAAACGACACGATCGCCGGGACCTTCAAGAAGATCGGCATCCGCATCTTCACACATCCCTTCATCCTTGCGACGATTGCCGGCGTCACGGCGGCGGCCTTCGAGTTCCGTCCGCCCGAGGCCATCGACACGCTGCTGCGCTATCTCAGCAATGCAGCCGCGCCTTGCGCCCTTTTTGCCATGGGCGTCAGCATCGCGCTGCGGCCGATCGGGCGCATTCCGCTTGAATTGCCGGTGGTACTGGCAGTCAAACTGGTGCTGCACCCGGTGCTCGTGTTTCTGCTGCTGACATGGCTGGGCGGCTTCGAGCCGAGCTGGATCGCAACCGCCGTCTTGATGTCCTGCCTGCCTCCGGCGACCAACGTGTTCGTGATCGCGCAGCAATACGGAACCTACGTGCAAAGGGCCTCCAGCTTCGTGCTGATCGGCACGGCGGTTTCCATCGTCACCGTGACGGCCTTTATCTGGGCCTTGACCAGCGGCTTCCTGCCGACAGGCCTGGGCTGAGGAGTCAAGCGACGATGAACGGCAACACGGACGTTCTGGCTCTCTTGAGAAGCTACCCGGAAGAAATAGGCAATGCGCTATTCAAACTGCGCAGCCTGATCCTTGATACCGCGCAACAAACGGACGCGGTCGGCGAGATCGAGGAGACGCTGAAATGGGGACAGCCCAGCTATCTGACCGTCCGGCCGAAGACAGGCACCACGATCCGGATCGACCGCGACACGTCCGGGGCGGGGGACATCCCCCTTTACGTCAATTGCCAGTCGTCTCTTGTCTCGGACTGGCGGTTGCTTTTTCCCGAATTGACCTACCGCGGTGATCGCAGCGTCCATTTCAGGCTTTCAGACCCCTGGCCCGAAGACGCGCTGTCGCAGATGATCACGATGGCGCTGACCTATCACAAGGCAAAGGCGAAACGGCCTGCCCGACGCGCGTAAACCGGTGCTTCCACCGTCTATTTGTGCAGTTGAAAGCCTGATCCCGGCGCCAGCCCCTCACGCATGAGCATCCGTCGCAGGGGACCGACCTTGCCCGCCAGGTACATTCCTGCACTGCGCGCGACCTGGACCGGCAGAAATCCGGTCAACAGAGAGCGGTTCAGGAGATCGACGGCATTTGTACGCGAGTGGATGTCGACCAGCCGCTTTCTCTCGTAGGAGGCCAGGACGGAAGTCGAACCGATGTCCGCATGGGTGCGGGCAGCAGCCAGAAGGACGGCGGCGAGGTCGGCGATATCTCGCAAGGACAGGTTCAGGCCCTGCGCGCCGATCGGCGGAAACACGTGGGCCGTTTCCCCGATCAGGGCCAGCCTCGGCCCAACGAGTTTTTTTGCGCCAAGGCCCGACAGTGGAAAGCTCTGCGGGTGAGAGGCAAGCGAAAAAGCCCCGAGGATCGAATGGGCGCGCCGCTCGAATTCGAGGGCAAGCTCTTGCTGGTCGAGCGCAAGCAAGGCCGCAGCGCCTTCCGGCGTTTCGACGCAGACGAGGGAGGATTGCCGCCCCGGCAGCGGTACAAGTGTGAAGGGGCCGGTAGGCGTGTGGAATTCGGTCGAGATACTGTGATGCGGCAGGCGGTGCTCCAGATTGAGCACAACGGCTTCCTGCGGGTAGGACCAGCGCCTGACTTCGATATCCGCAGCTTCCCGCAAGGTCGAATGCCGACCATCGGCGGCAACGGCGAGCTTTGCTGCAATCGCCTTGCCGGAAGCCGTTTTCAGCGTGGCCAGCTCTTCTCCGAAATCCACGTCCACGACACTGTCGTCAATGAGGGCCAGACCCGGCTGTGCTTCGCAGCTTTTTTCAAGAACAGCATTAAGATCGCCGTTCAAGATATTGAAACCGAATTCTTCCAGTCCAAGCTCGACACTGTCGAAGACCACCTCGGGAGCCCGAAAGAGGCGACCGGTAACGTCGATCATGCGCATCTTCTTCAGGGGAGCGGCACTTCCTTCGATGTCTGCCCAGACTCCAATGTCGCGCAACAGCTCGATCGACTTCTGCCACAGCGCCGTCGTCCGCCCGTCGGCCCGCGCCGTGCCAGGGGCGATGACAACGCAGGAAAGTCCCTGCTGCGCCAGCGTCAGGGCAGCGATGCGGCCGGAGGGCCCGCCGCCGACGATGGCAATATCAAATTGGGCTGGGTTGGGTTTCCTGGCCATCGATCCGATCCGTGATTTTGCTTCCTTGTGCTAAATTGCCGTTCACAAATGGAAAATCAACGGGACGAATATACGCAGGCCCCGATCTGCATCGTGTGGAGGCTACACTCCGGCGTATGAGCGAAATCAATTTCCGCCAGCATTGTTTGCGCTAATGACGTTTATGACAGGCTTCCCGCGACCGACAGGCCATCTCCATGACAATGCTGAGCGGAACAGACACGACCAGAGACCCAGGCGCCGGCGGCGTGGCCCGCGGCTGGCCGCTGGTCCTCGTTTTCGTGGCGCTGCTGAGCCTGTCGGGCTGGTCCTACCTGATCGCCATGCTCGCCGACATGATACCCGCGATGGACATGAGCGAAGCCGGTCCCGGCATGGGCTTCTTCAACAGCTTCAACCAGTTCGCGGGCCTGCCGGAAGACGTCCGGACGGCACTCGCGGTCTTGTGCCTTCCGGCCGGCGCGACGTTCGGCATGCCCGGCCCGGACATGACCCTTGCCGACCTCGGGCAGGTCTTCCTGATGTGGGCGATGATGGCCTTCGCCATGATGCTGCCGACTGCCATCCCGATGCTGCGCGCCTATCACCTGGAAATTACCCGTCAAGCGCTTGCCAGCCCTGTGCAAACAGGTTCGGCGTCCGGCAATGGCAGCGTTGTTGCCGTCCTGATGGCCGCCACCGGTTACCTGAGTGTCTGGATCGGCTATGCGCTTGTGGCGACCGCGGCGCAATGGGCCCTGTCGCTTGCGGGCGCCTTCAACCAAATGCTCGCACCCGCCAGTCTCGCCCTGACGACATCCGTGCTGTTGGCGGCGGGTCTCTATCAGTTCACGACCGCCAAGCGCGCCTGCCTCGACCGTTGCTGGTATCCGCGCTGGGTGTTTTCGAGACAAGGCGGTGCGCCGACGCTTTTCTCGGGATTTCGCGAAGGGCTCGATCAGGGATGGGTCTGTCTGGGCTGCTGCTGGGCCGTCATGACGGTCATGTTTGCCGTCGGTCTGATGAACATACTCTGGATCGCATTGCTCGGCGGGCTCATGGCGGTGGAAAAGACCTTTCCGAGCCGGGTGCTGCGGCCCGCCATCGGCATCGCATTCCTCGCCTGGGCCGCCACGCTTGTCGCCCTGATCCTGCCGGGACGCCTTCCGTTCTAAATTGGCCGCCGAAGCCTCGGGGGCTGTTTTTTAGGTTCACACTGTCATACGATTGCAATAAAGGACCATGTCAGCGTCTGTGTGATCCATGGGTGTCCGTACAACCACCGTGTACCTCACGCAATCTAGGGCGCTAACGCAGCGACAAGACGCGCCCTGACCCAACAATGAGGACACGCCCGTGACGGACATTACGCCAGGCAAAGACAAGGCCGAGCCTGCTCTGTTCCTGATCCATATTCTGACAGCCTCCGGTGCGCCGATCGCCCTGATCGCGCTGTTGGCCGGCGCCAGGGCGAACTGGGCCGAAATGTTCGCCTGGCTTGGGCTTGCGTTTTTCATCGACGGCATCGACGGGCCGCTTGCGCGCCGTTTCAACATTGCAGAACGGCTGCCGCGCTGGTCGGGCGCTTCGCTCGATTTCGTCATCGACTATGCCACCTATGTGTTCCTGCCGGCCTTTGCCCTGTCCTGGAGCCTGATGCTCGACAGCCCGTGGAACTGGATCTGCGGCGGGCTGGTCGTCTTCACCGGTGCGCTTTATTTCGCCGACAACGGCATGAAGACGCCGGACGGGTCGTTCAAGGGATTTCCGGCCGGCTGGAACATGGTTGTCTTCGGCCTGATGGTGTTGTCGCCATCACAGAGCTTCACCATAATCTTCGTGCTCCTGTGCTGCGCGATGACCTTCGCCCCCGTGCGGTTCGTCCATCCGGTCCGCGTGCGCCGCTGGCGCATGCTCACGTTGCCGATCACGCTGCTTTGGATGGGTCTTGCCGCCTATGCCATTCTCGACGGCATGTCACTGACCGGTCCGCTGGCCTGGATATTCACAGCCTCCAGCTTCTATCTGCTGCTCGTCTCGGCAGTTCAGCAACTGCTCGACCGGGTCGACTGAACGGGGCAGTCCTCCCGTTTTGCACTGTTGAAGCCTGTGCAACCGAGAACCCGAACGGGGTTTTCGTCGGCTGTCGGTCTTCGCCGGGGCCGGCCAGATCAAAATTCCAGATGCCGACCAGGCCATATGCCGGCATCAAGGACCTTTTCGAACACCATTGAAATCACTAATGTCTCGGGCAACCTTGCTGCCGCAAATCCTGCGGAGCAACTTCAACAATGCCGGGGTATCAAGATGGTTCAAGCAATCCGAGTTCACGCCACAGGTGGTCCCGACGTCATGCGCTGGGAGCATGTCGATGTCGGTGAACCCGGTCCGGGGGAAGCGCGAATCCGCCACACGGCCATCGGTCTGAATTTCATCGACACCTATTTTCGCTCCGGACTTTATCCGGCTCCCAACGGAACGCCCTTCAGTCCCGGCAACGAGGGCGCGGGCGTCGTCCAGACCGTGGGCGAGGGGGTGAGCCACCTGAAGCCCGGCGACCGTGTTGCGTATGTCGGCCCGCTCGGCGCCTATGCGCAGGAACGCCTCGTTCCCGCCGACAGGCTGGTCGTCATCCCGGAGGGGATCGACGACAAGACCGCCGCCGGGATGATGCTGAAGGGCATGACCGCGCAGTACCTGCTGCGCCAGACATTCGACGTCGGCCCGGGGACGACGCTGCTTTTCCATGCCGCGGCCGGCGGTGTCGGCCTGATCGCCGGTCAATGGGCCTCCCACCTGGGCGCGACCGTGATCGGCACGGCAGGCTCTGAAGCCAAGGTCGAACTCGCCAAGGCGCATGGCTACAAACACGTGATCAACTACCGGACCGAGAACTTTGTCGAGCGGGTCAAGGAAATCACAGGCGGCAAGGGTTGCGATGTCGTCTACGACAGCGTGGGCAAGGACACGTATCCGGGCTCCCTCGATTGCCTGAAGCCGCGCGGGCTCTGGGTCAGCTTCGGCCAGTCCTCAGGGCCGATCACCGATTTCAACCTAGCGCTTCTTTCGCAGAAAGGGTCGCTCTATGCGACCCGGCCGACACTCTTCACGTATGTCGCCACCCGCGCTGCGCTGGAGGCAACCGCAGGTGAATTGTTCGACGTGGTGCAGAAGGGCATCGTCCGGATCGGCGTAAACCAGGAATACCGGCTCGCCGACGCGATCCAGGCGCATACGGATCTGGAAGGCCGCAAGACCACCGGCACCACCGTCTTGATCCCTTAAGGGGCGGGCTCTTCATGCGTTCCGGCCGTGCACAGGATCTGTCCCGCAACCTCTACAGCCCGGCCATGCGTTATTTCCTGGCCGTGGCCGAGGCCGGATCGATCCGCGCCGCCTCGCGGGAGCTGCACGTGGCTTCTTCCGCCGTGAACCGTCAGGTGCTCTGGCTGGAAGAAGCGCTCGGCCTGCAACTCTTCGATCGCGTCGGGCGCCGCCTGCGTCTTTCCCAGGCCGGCGAATTGCTGTTGTCGCATATCCGCAGGACTTATTCCGATTTCGAGGGCACGGTCGCCGAACTCGATGCCCTCAAGGGTCTGCGCCGCGGCACGGTGTCGATCGCAAGCGTCGAGAGTGTTGCCGAGAAGCTGCTGCCGGCGGTGATCAGCAGCTTCCGCAAGAGCTATCCCGGGATCCATGTCAATGTGTCGATCTCCTCGTCCAGAGAAGCGGCGCGCAAGGTCGAGGCCGCGGAAGCAGATGTCGGCTTCACCTTCGATCCGCCGGAAACGTCGGCGCTTACCACTGCCTTTCATCATGATCTGGTGATAGGCGCCTTGATGCGGCCGGACCATCCTCTGGCGAGTGCGAAGTCGCTCAGCCTGCACGATTGCCTGAAATACCCGGTCGCGCTGCCGGCCGAGGGACTTTCCCTGCGCACCCGCCTCGATATCGTCCGCAGCCGGATCCCCGGCGTCTCCCGCACCTATGTGGAAGCAAATTCGCTGCGGCTGATGCGGGCGCTTGCGCGCGAGGATCAGGTCATCGGCTTTCAGACCCGGATCGGCTGCGAGGACGACCTTGCCAATGGACTGCTGATCTTCAAACCGCTTTCCGATGCGCCGCTTCAGGCCGACAGGCTCTGTGTGGTAACCTCGTCCCTGCGTGCCCTGGCCCTGGCGCCTGGCATGTTCTTCGACCATGCCGTGTTCGCCTTGAAGGACCAACTTCCAGCACTTGATGCCAAATAGGCATCATTACAGTCTCAAATGAGCGCTTTGGTTCGCGGTTTTTTTAAGGCACATTTTTTTGTGACAGTTTTGCGGCGTAATGCCGCGTGAGGGAGAAAACTGATGGTGCGTTCGACTACGCATAGTCCCGGCACTGCCCTGGATAGGCCTCGCGAAGGCCGAGCCATCCACTTGCCGTCAAGGGAGAGCTGAGCGATGCGCGACACCATCCGTTTCCTCAAGGGCGGCGAAATCGTCGAACTGGAAAACGTCGGCCCAACCGAAACCGTACTTGATTACCTGCGCCTTCGCAGACGGGAAACCGGTACCAAGGAAGGATGCGGGGAAGGCGATTGCGGCGCCTGCACGGTGGCGATCGGCCGTCTTTCCGGCGGCAAGGTCGTCTATCAGCCCGTCAACAGCTGCATTCAGCTACTCGGCATGATCGACGGGGCCGAACTCGTCACGGTCGAGGACCTTTCTTCGGACAGCCGTCTTCATCCGGTTCAGGCCGCCATGGTCGAATTGCACGGCTCGCAATGCGGGTTCTGCACGCCGGGTTTCATCATGACGCTGTTCACGCTCTACCATGATGCCGGTGCCGAAAAGTCCCGCAAGACCGTGACGGAATGGCTCGCCGGCAATCTATGCCGCTGCACAGGCTACCGGCCGATCATCGACGCCGCGCTTGAATCCTGTTTCGCCGCCGCCGACGATGCCTTTTCCTGGCGCGCCCACGAGACCCGGGAAATGCTGCGCTCCCTGATGGATGCCAGCGATGTCTTCATCGGCGACAGCGACTGTTTCTTTTCCTCGCCCGCCACGCTCGACGGCCTTGCCGCTCTTTACGGACAGCATCCGGATGCAACGCTCGTTGCCGGGGCCACCGATGTTGGGCTTTGGATCACAAAGCAATTGCGCGAGCTGCCGAAAATGATCTGGCTCGGCCGCATTGAAGGCCTTGACCGGGTGGAGGCGAGCCCCTCCGGGGTCCTGATCGGCGCGACGGCAACCTATCAGGCGACCGAAGAGGCGATGAGCGAACTTGCGCCGGATCTCGGCGAACTGTGGCGCCGCATCGGTTCCAAACAGGTACGCGCCTCCGGCACCGTCGGCGGCAATATCGCCAACGGCTCGCCGATCGGAGACACTCCGCCTGCGCTGATCGCCCTTGCGACGACACTCGAGCTGCACTCGGTTTCCGGCTCAAGGGCGCTGCCCCTGGAAGACTTCTTCATCGACTACGGCAAACAGGACCGGCAGCCCGGAGAGTTCGTGACCGGCCTCTTCGTGCCGCGGCTCTCGGCCAACCAGGCCTTCCGCTGCTACAAGATTTCGAAGCGTTTCGACCAGGACATTTCCTCCGTCATGGGAGCCTTCCGCCTGACATTGGATGCCAACGGGATCATCACCGATTCCCGCATTGCCTATGGCGGCATGGCGGGGACGCCGAAGCGTGCCGCCGGAGCCGAAGCCGCGCTGAAGGGAGCTTCGCTCGAGGATCCGTCCACCTGGGGTGAGGCGATGCACGCCATCCTCGACGATTTCACTCCCTTGAGCGACATGCGCGCAAGCGCGGAATACAGGATGGAGACCGCCCGGGCGCTGCTTGCCAAGGCACTGATGGAAATCAGCGGCACCGCCCCGCAAGAGGTGCGTGTCCTTGCGAAGCGGGAGGCCGATCATGACCGTGCCGCTTGATGCAAGGGACCTGAGCGCTCCGCTGAAGACAGTCCGCAAGGCGCTACCTCACGACAGTGCGGAAAAGCACGTCCGCGGTACGGCGGCCTATATCGATGACATGGTCGAGCCGACGGGCACCTTGCACGTGGTGCCCGGCTGGGCACGGCAGGCAGTGCGCGGCCGGATCCTTTCTGTCGATCTGGAGGAGGTGAAGTCCGCACCTGGTGTTGTCGCGGTGCTGACGGCAGACGACGTGCCGGGGAAGAACGATTGTTCGTCCGCATTCGGCGATGATCCGGTACTCGCCGAGGAGGAGATCCTGTTCTACGGCCAGGTCGTCTTTGCCGTCATAGCCGAAACCCGGGATCAGGCCAGGAAAGCTGCGCTGAAAGCAAAAATCGAGGTCGCACCGATCACGCCGATACTGACCGCCCAGGACGCGGTCGACGCCGACACCACGGTTCTGCCTGACTACCAGTTCCGCCGCGGCTCGCCCGAAACCGGCATGACCGCCGCCGAGGTGACCCTTTCCGGAACGATGCAGATCGGTGGTCAGGAACATTTCTATCTGGAAGGCCAGATCGCCATGGCCCTGCCGCAGGAAGACGGCGGCATGCTGGTGCATTCCTCGACCCAGCATCCAACGGAGATCCAGCACACGGTCGCCAAGGTGCTCGGCGTGCCCGACGCGGCGGTGACCGCAGAGGTCCGCCGCATGGGTGGCGGGTTCGGCGGCAAGGAATCCCAGGCCAATCAATGGGCGGCACTATCCGCCATTGCTGCAGCCAGGACTGGCCGGGCCTGCAAGCTTCGGCTGGACCGGGACGACGACATGATCATGACCGGCAAGCGTCATGATTTCAAAGTCAACTGGCAGATCGGCCATGACGGCGCGGGGCGCATCCGTGCCGTCGAGATGGAGTTCCTGGCCCGTTGCGGCTATTCGGTGGACCTGTCGCTCGGCGTCAACGACCGCACCCTGTTTCATGCCGATTCCAGCTATTTCTATCCCGACGCGCTGATCCGCTCGCGCCGACTGCGCACCGATACCTGCTCGAACACCGCGTTCCGCGGCTTTGGCGGGCCGCAGGGCATGCTGGCGGCGGAACGCATGATCGATGCGATCGCGATCAGCCTCGGCAAGGACCCATTGGAAATCCGCAAGCTCAATTTCTATGACGCCGAACGCAACCTGACACCCTACGGGATGCCGGTTGAGGAATTCGAGGTCATGCACGACCTCATCGCACAGTTGGAGGAAAGCTCCGGCTACTGGGCACGCCGTGAAGAGGTGCGCGTCTTCAACGAAAACAACGCGGTCCTGAAGAAGGGCCTGGCGCTGACACCGGTGAAGTTCGGCATTTCCTTTACCTTGAAGCATCTGAACCAGGCCGGCGCGCTGGTGCACCTTTATACGGACGGTTCGGTGCACCTGAACCATGGTGGCACCGAGATGGGGCAGGGGCTCTATCAGAAAGTCGCCCAGGTGGTCGCCGAAGAATTCGGCATCACGCTGGACAAACTGCGCATCACTGCCACCAACACCTCGAAAGTGCCGAACACCGGTCCGACTGCCGCCTCTTCCGGCACCGACCTCAATGCTATGGCGGCGAAACTTGCGGCCAAGGAAATCAGGAACCGACTGGTCACGTTCCTGTGCGAACGCCATCAGTGCGGCCCGGAGGCCATCCACTTCGCCGACAACAAGGTGCTGATCGGCGATCAGAGTTTTGCCCTCTCCGAAATCGCAAAACAGGCTTTCGTGGCGCGCATCCAGTTGTCCCATGCCGGGTTCTATGCGACCCCCGGCATCACCTGGGACCGAGACAGCGCCACCGGCCGGCCTTTCTACTATTTCGCCTTCGGCGGCGCCTGTGCCGAGGTCACCGTCGACACGATGACCGGCGAAATGACCGTCGACCGGGTCGATATCCTGCATGACGTCGGTCATTCCCTGAACCCGGCGATCGATCTCGGCCAGATCGAGGGCGGGTTCGTCCAGGGCATGGGCTGGCTGACGACGGAAGAACTGGTCTGGGACGATCAGGGCCGGCTGCGCACACACGCGCCTTCCACCTACAAGATCCCGACAGCGTCCGACCTGCCTCCCGAATTTACCGTTCGGCTCTACGAGGGCAGCGGAAACCCGCAGGCGACCGTCTACCGTTCCAAGGCCGTCGGCGAACCGCCGGTGATGCTGGCCAATTCCGTCTTCTGCGCGATCAACGATGCCGTGGCCAGCCTGAACCCGGGCATGATCCCGAACCTCGACGCTCCGGCCACGCCGGAGGCGATCATGAAGGCGGTGCAGGACATGCGGCGGAGGAAGGTTTCCTGATGAAGGTGTGGGTGCACATTGCCGACTGTCTGAACCGCAGCGGCGCCTGTGCGCTCGTAACCGTTAAGCGTGTCGATGGCTCCACGCCACGGGAAGCCGGCGCGCGCATGGTCGTTACCGGCGACGCCGGGTTCCATGGCACAATCGGCGGCGGCACGCTGGAATTCGAGACCATCAGGCGGGCGGCAAGGGCGGCGGCCGCCGGCAAGCCTGGTCTTGAGCTGCAATCGGTCTCGCTGGGGCCGGATCTCGGCCAATGCTGCGGCGGCCGTGCCCAGATCGCCATCGAAGTTCTGAGCGCAGAATCCCTCGAGACAGCTCGTGCATTCGCCAGGATCGAAGCCGAAGGAAAACCCTTTTCAACGGAAGCCGTGATCGTTGCCGGACAATCGGTCGACCGTAAGCTGCGCAAGCACGTGACGGAGCAGCCGTTTTCCCTCGATACCGATCAAAAAACGGGCAAACAGCTGCTCGTGGAGCAGTTCGGCGCCCGTCGCCGGGCGCTCTACCTGTTTGGCGCCGGTCACGTCGGCAAAGCCCTGGTGCTGGCGCTAGCGCCCTTGCCCTTCGACATCACCTGGATCGACAGCCGCCAGGACCAGTTTCCGGGACCTGTGCCAGGCAATGTGCGCAAGGTATGCACTTCTGGTCCGGTCGAACTGCTTCTGAAGGCTCCGGACGATGCATTCGTGCTGGCGATGACCCATTCGCACGCGCTGGACGAGGAAATCATGGCATGCGCCTTGCTGCAGCAGCGCTTTGCCTATTGCGGCGTGATCGGCTCAAGAACCAAACGCGCCCGCTTCCTCAAGCGCCTCAAAGCACGGGGGCTGAACGACACATTGATCGCGAACATGGTCTGTCCTGTCGGCGTGACGGCGGTCAAATCAAAACACCCGGCCGCTATCGCCGCCGGCATTGCCGTCGACCTGCTTGTTCGGGACGAGGCGGAGAATCATCAACAGGCCGCAGCAGGCGAGGGGCTTGCACATAAACTGAACCATGGACAATAAGGCGGCATTCGCTTGGGGGACGGCGTGGCAGATTCGGTAGTACAAGAAATGGATGACGGCAGCGTCCGGCGACGCAGATCCGGCGAGAACACGTTGCTGGACGCGCGCGGTCTGACCAAGCGGTTCGGAGACATCCTGGCGAACGACCGTGTCGACCTCGTCATCAACAAGGGTGAGATCCATGCCCTTCTGGGGGAGAACGGTGCCGGCAAATCGACGCTGGTGAAGATGTTCTACGGGTCGCTTGATCCGGACGGCGGCGAAATCCTGTGGCAGGGCCGCCCGGTCGACATCGGTAATCCGGCCGCTGCGCGCGAACTCGGCATCGGCATGGTCTTCCAGCATTTCTCGCTGTTCGAAGCTCTGAGCGTCGTCGAAAACATCGCTCTTGCCTTGCCGAACCCCGGCCGCATGTCAGAGCTTGCCAGGCGCATCGAAACCGTCTCGCGGGATTATGGCCTGCCGCTCGATCCGGACGACATTGTCGCCGACCTTCCCGTCGGCATCCGCCAGCGCATCGAGATCGTGCGTTGCCTGCTGCAGGAACCGCAGCTGATCATCATGGACGAGCCGACCTCGGTGCTGACGCCGCAGGAAGCGGACCTTCTGTTCCTGACGCTGAACCGCCTGGCGCAGGAAGGTTGCGCGGTGCTTTACATCAGTCACCGCCTGGAGGAAGTCAAACGGATCTGCCATCACGCAACGATCCTGCGCCATGGCCAGGTTGTGCGCGAGTGCGACCCGACAAAGGAGACGCCTGCGTCACTCGCCAGCATGATGGTGGGCGCCGACGTCGCTTCCGTCAGTGCCGGCGCCCAGAAACCGGTCATCGGCAACACGAGGCTTGCTCTCAGCAACCTGTCGGCCAGGGCGGCTACCCCGTTTGCAACGGCGCTCAACCGGATTTCGCTCGACCTGAGGGCAGGCGAGGTTGTTGCCATCGCCGGTGTAGCCGGCAACGGCCAGGGCGAGCTCTTCGATGCGATCTCGGGAGAAATGCCCGTTGCGCCGGACATGGTCGTTCTCGACGGGAAGTCCTGCGGCAATCGCAACATCACCTGGCGGCGCCGGCAGAATGCGGCCTTCGTGCCGGAGGAGCGTCTCGGCCACGGATCCGTGCCGGGCATGAAGCTGTCCCAGAATATCGTCCTGACGAGGCACTCGACCGGCGACAAGCTGATAAGCGGAAGCTTCGTATCCACTGCACAGGCAAGTGTACTGGAGAAGCGCATCAAGCAGAAATACGATGTGCGCATGTCCCACGACGATGCAGAGGCCCGCTCACTTTCCGGCGGCAACCTGCAGAAATTCGTGGTTGGTCGTGAACTCGACCGCAAACCGGGCATTCTCATCGTCAATCAACCGACCTGGGGCGTCGATGCTGGGGCTGCCGCGCTGATCCGGCAAGCGCTGATCGACCTGGCACGATCCGGCTCTGCCGTTCTCGTGATCAGCCAGGACCTCGACGAAATCTTTGAAATTGCTGACCGGATCGCGGTGATCTCCCGGGGCTATCTGTCGGAGGCCGAACCTGCGTCCGACATGACCCGCGAACGGGTCGGCCTGCTGATGGCTGGCGGCGCGGAAACGCAAGGGGAGGTGGCCTGATGCGTATCGAACTGGTGAAACGCAAGGAACACAGCCAGTTGATGGCTCTCCTGTCGCCGCTGATCGCGGTTGCACTGACGGCGTTCGCTGCCGCACTTATTTTCTTAATAACCGGCCACAATCCTTTGGTGGCGCTCTATAAATTCTTTATCGAACCGCTGACACAGGAATGGTCCTTGAATGCGACGATCGCCAAAGCGACACCGCTTATCCTGATCGCCTGCGGCCTGGCGGTCTGTTATCTTTCCAACAACTGGAACATCGGCGCCGAGGGCCAGTTCATCGTCGGAGCGCTGTTCGGCTCCGCGCTTCCGATCCTGATGCCGGACTTTGCAAATGCCGCGACACTGCCGCTGATGCTGATTTTCGGTGCGGTCGGCGGCGCGCTCTGGGCGCTGATCCCGGCTCTGCTCAAGACACGGTTCAACACCAACGAGATCCTGACCAGCCTGATGCTGGTCTATGTTGCCAGCCTGCTTCTGGACTATCTTGTACGCGGTCCCTGGCGTGATCCGGGCGGCTACAACTTTCCCGAGTCGCGGATCTTTTCCGATGCGGCAACTCTCTCCTACATCCCGGGCACCTCAATCAGCTACGCGACCCTGGTGACGATCGCCATTGCCATCGTTCTTGCCATCGTACTCGCCAGGACGCTGAAAGGCTTCGAAATCCGGGTGATGGGAGAAAGCCCGCGCGCAGGCAGCTTTGCCGGCTTCTCGTCCAGAAGGTTGACGATCTTTGCCTTCGCGCTCGCCGGCGGTCTGGCGGGTCTGGCCGGAACGATGGAAGTCTCGGGCGGTCTCAACCAGCTACTCCCGCAGATATCGCCGGGCTACGGTTTTACAGCAATCATCGTGGCGTTTCTCGGCCGCCTGAACCCGTTCGGCATCATCGTGGCCGGCTTCGTCCTGGCGCTCTCCTATATCGGCGGCGAGGCGGTCCAGTCGGCCCTCGGCGTTTCCAACAAGATCGCCAGCGTGATCCAGGGTCTGCTGCTCTTCTTCGTTCTCGCCTGCGATACGTTCATTCTTTATCGAATCCGCATTGTCGGCCGTCGTCATGCGGCAGGGGAGGTCTCTCATGTTTGAAGCCGTTCTTCTGACCGTCATCACCGCGGCAACGCCGCTCCTGATCGCCGCCATGGGCGAGCTCGTCGTGGAACGGTCCGGCGTCCTTAATCTCGGCGTCGAGGGCATGATGATCATGGGCGCCGTCGTCGGCTTTGCCGTCGCCAACCAGACCGGTTCGGGCACGCTCGGTGTCTTTGCGGCAATTGCGGCAGGCATGGCGATGTCCGCCCTGTTCGGCTTCCTGGTGCTGGTGCTGGTGACCAATCAGGTGGCCACCGGTCTGGCCCTGACGATCCTGGGAATCGGTTTTTCCGGGTTGATCGGTGAAGCCTTTATCGGGGTGCCGGGCCTGAAACTGCCGGAGCTCTATGTTCCGGTGCTGTCCGAAATCCCCTTTTTCGGGCCCGTCCTCTTCCAGCAGGACTCCATCGTCTATCTCAGCTTCGCGCTCGTTGCGGCGGTCGCCTATTTCCTTTTCCGCACTCGGCTCGGCCTTGTGCTGCGGTCTGTCGGCGACAATCACGGCTCGGCGCATGCGCTCGGCTATTCGGTGATCCGTATCCGCTTTGCGGCGATCCTGTTCGGCGGAGCCTGCGCCGGTCTTGCCGGTGCCTACATGTCGCTGGCCTACACGCCGCAATGGGTGGAAAACATGACCGCCGGCCGCGGCTGGATTGCGCTGGCGCTGGTGGTGTTCTCGTCCTGGTTGCCGCTGCGTGTCGTCATCGGCGCCTATCTTTTCGGCGCTGTCAGCGTTCTGAACCTGCACGCCCAGGCCGTCGAGATCGACATCCCGTCACAGCTGCTGTCCAGCCTGCCGTACCTTGCGACTATTTTGGTGCTTGTGCTCATTTCGGCAAACCGCAGACTGACGCTGGTCAATACGCCAGCCTGTCTCGGCAAGCCTTTCGTTCCCGACCGGTAGGCCTTGCAGCGACCGGCCGGCCCGCACCCGAAGCGATCAGGGGCGGAGAGCTAATATGATCGCAACAGAGAGATCGAACCAGAGGGGACTGAACCACATGAAATCTCTTTTGAAAGCAACCGTTGCCGCCGTTGCCTTCGCAGCCGCCGGATCCGCCGCCAGTGCGGCCGACGTAAAGGCATGCTTCATCTATGTCGGCCCGGTCGGCGACTTCGGCTGGTCCTACCAGCACGATCAGGGCCGACTGGACGCCGTGGAGCATTTCGGCGACAAGCTGGAGACGGCCTATCTGGAAAGCGTGCCGGAAGGCCCGGATGCCGAGCGCGCCATCGAGCGCTTTGCCCGTGAAGGCTGCAACGTCATCTTCACGACGTCTTTCGGCTACATGAACCCGACGATCAAGGTCGCCAAAAAGTTCCCGGACGTGAAATTCGAGCACGCAACCGGCTACAAGACCGACACGAACGTTGCGACCTATAATTCCAAGTTCCACGAAGGCCGCTACATCATCGGCCAGATCGCAGCGAAACAGTCCAAGACGGGTGTCGCCGGCTACATCGCATCCTTCCCGATCCCGGAAGTCGTCTCCGGCATCAACGCCTTCATGCTCGGTGCCCAGTCAGTCAATCCGGACTTCAAGCTGAAGGTCGTCTGGGTGAACACCTGGTTCGATCCGGGCAAGGAAGCGGATGCCGCCAAGGCCCTGATCGACCAGGGTGCGGACGTCATCACCCAGCACACCGACTCCACTGCCCCGCTGCAGGTGGCCCAGGAACGCGGAGTACACGGTTTCGGCCAGGCATCCGACATGATCAACTTTGCTCCGGAAGCTCAGTACACGGCCATCATCGACGACTGGGGCCCGTATTACATCGAGCGGATCCAGGAAGTTCTTGACGGCACGTGGGAATCCAAGAGCACCTGGGAAGGTCTGTCGGAAGGCCACGTCGTGATGGCGCCATACACCAACCTTCCCGATGACGTGGTCGCCATGGCCGAGGAGACCGAAGCGAAGATCACCGGTGGCTGGGAGCCCTTTACCGGCCCGATCACCAAGCAGGACGGTACCGTTGCAGCCGAAGAAGGCGTTCGCCTCGACGACGGCGCCATCCTCGGGATGAACTGGTACGTGCAGGGCGTCGACGACAAGCTGCCGCAGTAATTTCCTTCTCGCGGCTTCAAGCGGCCCGGATGCCTCACATCCGGGCCGTTTCTTTTTGGCAAAAGTTGTGGATCCTGCCTCGGCGAATGAAAGAAAACAGCGGCAGAATTGTCCAACACGGCGGCAAGAATAACGTTGCGTCCTTTTGTATTTAGACCGTCTTAACCGTTGTCCGCTCTAATGAGCTGAACCGCAGACTAAGGGCCGTCCGGCCGCAATGCGGTCCGGACTTCAGACCTGATTCCCATGACAAGTTTCGTGAAAGTTTGTTGAAGGATACTGCGGGTCGAAAGTTGCCGGTCGGGTGGTACTGGGCAGTGCCTCGACAGGTGCAATAGACGTAAAGCCGGGGGGCACCGGTTCGTCTGCGACAGGGGATAGCCGGTTAGGAGTTTCTTCTTGGTCCGTTAAAGGCCATTCGATCTGTCGTCAGGACGGCTGCGCCGATGCGATTTGACAAACTGTTGCGAATTGGGTTTCCGGCATTTTTCGCCGTGATCACGATGGCAATAGGTCTGAACTTTCTAGCACTGCTCCAGGCTCAATCGGTGATGCATCAGAAAAACCAGCTGCAGAAGCTGGCGATGCAGAACGCCGAGCTTTTCAATACGTCCGAGCAGGAAAAGCTGATTGCGCGATATGCGGCACTGAACAGCCCGGACGACGCCCGCGCAGCCAGAGACGCCCATTCCGAGTTCCAAAAGTCCCTCCGGAACTGGCCAAGCGCTGAATACGGTCAGATCGTCGGCCACTCGGACTATATCCAGGACAAGCTTTTCCATATCCGGCAAAGCACCATTCAAGTGGAGCCTTATCTTTCAACCCTTGACGACCGGACGTCGCTCGTTAATGCCATGATCCTGCTGCAGGGGATCGGCAGTTCGCTCGGTCAGATCCATCAGATGGTCACCGAAGCAGCCGGCCTCCAAGCCGAGGATGCGAGAATCGCCTTTCAGCGCAGCCAGATCGTGCAGGGTCTGCTCGTCATGGCATTTCTCGTGACGGCGCTCGCCTGGTTCCTTTCCGGAAAGGCGCGCACCACACGCCTGCGCCTCCAGGCCGAGGCCGACAGAAAGGAGGTGGAATCCCTCTTGCATCTGATGAACCACGACGCTGTGACCGGCCTGTTGGTTCACAAGGCTTTTGCCGAAAAGGTTCGTCAGGCCCATGAGACGCTGGCGGAAGACCGGACCTTGAGCATTCTCAGCATCGATTTCGATTCCCGACTGCCGACACTCAAGACCTTCGGTCACGCAACCGAAGAGTCCATCCTGGCGTCGACCGCGGATCTCCTGCGTCACGCCGCCGACCAGATGGTCGGTGAAACCTGCCTCGCAAGATCCGCCGGCAAGGGATTTCTGCTGATGATCGTCGGTAACAGGGAACTCGGCCTTACCGCTTCTGTTGTTGCCGGCAGGATCCACGACCTGTTCCTGCGCCCCGTGCAGACAGGTTGCGGTGCCTTCCTGGTCTCGCCCGCCATAGGCTATGCAGAAGCGACCCCGGACGCAGACCCCTCGGACATCATCCGTAACGCCGAGCTTGCCGTTGCCAATGCCGTCAGTTCCGACCGGCGCCGCGTCGTGACCTATGAACCGGCGATGCGCGCGGAAATGGAAAGACGCACAACTGTCGAACACGCGCTGGCAAAGGCGATTGCGGCCAATGAACTCCTGCCGCATTTCCAGCCCCAGTTCAACCTGACGAGCGGACGGGTATTCGGGCTGGAAGCCCTGGCGCGCTGGTATCATTCCGAACTCGGCTGGATCTCTCCCTCCGAATTCATTCCGATCGCCGAGAGCAACGGCGACATCGTGTCCCTTGGCTGGAAGATACTTGAGACGTCGTGTTCGGAGATTCAGCTGCTGCCCTCCGACCTGTCGCTATCGGTCAACCTGTCCGTTTCCCAGATCCTCAGCGACGATGTGGTGGCCATGCTGGATGAATGCCTTTCCCGGACCGGCCTGCCGGCCAACCGGCTGAAGCTCGAGGTCACGGAAACCACCGTGATGAGCGACCTCATCCGGATACGGGAAACCCTTTCAGAAATGCGCGCGCTCGGTGTCGGTATATCCCTGGATGATTTCGGCGTCGGCTATTCGGCCCTGTCCTACCTGACCGACTTCCACTGGGACGAAATCAAGATCGACCGAACCTTCGCAACCAAGGCCGTCAAGGACCCCAAAATGCGCGAAATCCTGAAGATGGTACTCGGAATCGCCGAGACCATGGGCTCGCAGGTGCTAATCGAAGGCATCGAGACCGTGGAGCAGCGCGACGTCCTGGTCGATATCGGCTGCACCATAGGTCAGGGCTATCTCTTCGGCGGCCCGATGGCGATCGACGACATCACGACGCTTTTCTTTTCCGACCATGGCAACCGAAGCCTGGTGGGTATCTAGAAATCATCCCGCCCAATCGCGCGTGAAGCTGCCGACATGTTTGTATTGGAACGACAGGATTCGCCTATGCCGCTGGTGTTCTTGCCGGGCATACAAAGGCGGTGACATCAGCATTCATCATTATCGACCGGAATGATCGAATAATTGTTTGTTTTCATTGAAAAAATGGCGGTGAGGGTGGGATTCGAACCCACGGTACGCTCTCACGCACGGCGGTTTTCAAGACCGCTGCCTTAAACCACTCGGCCACCTCACCTTTGCAGCCGGGTGCCTGGACGGCGCGGCTGCTTCCCCCGTTTCCTTTGTCTGAAGCGGAAAGTCAAGCACCGATGCGCTTGTCGAAAGAGAAGAGCTGGAAATGAAGTGAAAACGGCGACTTGAAAAACCAGCGGCAGCAAAATTGTCGTTGGCAAGGCTCCTTTGGGATGTTCCGGGCCGGTGCTTTCAGGGTAGGGCAGGACGCGCACGCGGGGCACCGGAACATCGCCAAAGGGCAGGGGCCGCCGGTCCGGTGTCGTGGGCAGGGTTTTGAACCGGCGGCCGAAGCTGGAGGTGGGGTCCAGCATGCTGTGACAGGGCGGTCATCAGCAATGAATTCACACTAGGCGGAATTGACAGGAGCGGATGTGACCTACGTCACAACAGAACCGATTGACGATTTTTGCCGCACTGTGCCCTTGATGCAACAGCTGCAACAAAGACTGTTGACAGGCGATAACTTCAAATATTTCAGATTGTTACAGAAGCCGAAAATGACCGGTGTGCAGAGCAAATTCACGAAAGCCGTGGAGAGCCGGACTCAGGAGGCTTTGCGCTCTCGACGGCCGGTTTACTTTGAAGTAACAAAATTGCGCTTAAACAAGGGCATATGCGTGACGTGCATGCGGGGGCTGGCGCGTCTTGCGGGGACTGATCAAAGATCGGAACAATGCCTGAAAAAAACCGGTGCAGAGCGTCGCTAGCATCGGGATAAACGCGCAAGCTGCGGGGCCGCCGGCGTGTAATGTGAGTAGGACGGCAGTATGCAAGGGATAGGCGGACAATCTCGCCCGGTGATGAACCAGGCGGCAGGAACGTCTTCAGGGGAACTTGAAACAGATACGCGTCCGGCCCGGCCCCTCCGGGTCCAGTTGCGCACCGGCCTGATCGTCATCGCGGCCGTATCGGCTGTTGCCGCATGCAGTTCCACGCCAGAACCGAAATCCAAGTTCAGCCCCGAGAAATACGGCGTCAAGGGCAGCCCGCGCGTTGTGGCCGAAGGCCAGGAAGTGCCGAAGGGCGGCGGACGCTACATCGTCGGCAAGAAGTACAAGATTGCCGGCAAATGGTACTATCCCAAGGAAGAGCCGAATTACACGAAGACGGGGCTTGCCTCCTGGTATGGCCCGACCTTCCACGGCCGCAAGACGGCAAACGGCGAGGTCTTTGACCGCAACGCCCTGACAGCGGCCCACACCACCATGCCGCTTCCCTCCTATGCCCGCGTCACCAATGTCGCCAACGGCCGGTCCATGATCGTTCGGGTGAACGACCGCGGCCCGTTCCACGGCAATCGGGTAATCGACCTCTCCGAGCGCGTCGCAACGATGCTCGACACCAAGGCCGACGGCATCGGCAAGGTAAAGGTGGAATATGTCGGCCGTGCACCTCTGCATGGCCAGGACGAAGCCTTCCTCATGGCTTCCTATAGCGGACCGGACGCCGTCCAGCCGGGCGCGACAATGCCAGGCACCATGCTGGCGATGGCCGAACCGCCGGCAGGCCAGGATGCGCCGCAGGTTGTCTTCGGCGACGTTCCCGCACCGGCATCGCGTCCATATATCGCGCTCGCCGCCGCGACCGCCGCAACTCCGGACGTTGCCAGTGTGACGGTCGCCTTCGATCCGGCAATCGCCTTCGAAGCTGGCGGTCCGACGATCGATGTCGCGTCCAACAATCGTTTCGAACCGGTCGCGACAGGTTATACCGCCGCGCCTGCGCCGGGCACCCTGGGAACCATGCGCATTCCGGCGCCTGGCACTCCGGTCGGCGTGGCGGCAGGCGGAGCCGTCTCCTCCTATGCAGCCAACCAGCGGATTTCCGAGGCTCATTCGTTGCTGGCGAGCGCCGCGGCTTCCGGCATGTCGCTGCGAGACCTGGTACTACGGTCCGAAAACGGCGGCTAGGAACCGGTTGCGGACATTCGTCCGCAAAATGTCCTGCCGCGCAAATAGAAGCTTTCGCAAGGCAGGCGGTCAATGCGGTCGGTACGTTCAGTTCTTTCAGCCCTTCGGCAGTCCGCCTTCCGGTTTCTCCTTGCCTTTCTTCTGCCAGGCCTCATGGCCGGCACGAACAATTCCCTCGCGGCCGAGACGATCGTTACGAAGGCGCCGTCCGCCTTCCTCTACGAGCCAGCCTCCGGCACGATTCTTTTCGCCAAGGATCCCGACAAATCCTTTGCGCCCGGGGCGCTCAACAAGGTCATGACGGCCGCAACCGTCTTCAAGGCCCTGAAGGACGGCGACCTGGCGCCGGACCGGCTCTGCAAGGTCAGCGAACATGCCTGGCGCACGGGCGGCGCTCCATCCGGTCGCGGAGCCACGATGTTCGCGGCAATCAAGTCGGAAATCACGGTCGACGATCTTCTCAAGGGCCTTCTGGTGCACAACGCCAATGACGCCGCCATCGTTCTCGCCGAATGCCTCGACGGATCGGAAGAGGCCTTTGCCGGCCGCATGAATTCCCTTGCGAATGATCTTGGAATGAAGGGCAGCAGCTTCTCCAATCCGACAGGCTTTCCCGAGGCGCCGAGCAAGACTACGGTGCGGGATCAGGCGCGCCTTGCCGACTACATCATCGGCGAACATGCCGACCTTTATCCGATGTTCGCGATTCCCGAATTCACCTGGAACAACATCTTCCAACGCAACAAGAATCCGCTGTTGGGAGAGGTGCGCGGCCTTGACGGTCTCGGCGGCGGCAACGACGAGACTGACGGCTGGTCGGGCCTCGGCTCGGTGAACCGGAACGGCCGCCGCGTGATCGCGGCTGTCGCGGGCCTTTCGTCCGACAATCACCGCCTGCAGACGCTGAAGGAAGTCATCGAGGGCGCGTGGGAATATTTCACTGTCCAGACACTTTACAAGGCAGGCGAGACTGTCGTCGACGGACGGGTATTCGGTGGAACGCAAGGCTCCGTTCCGCTGGTAGCGGAAGGCAATATCGACGTCCTGCTGCCGCGCGGGGGCACGCTCGATTACCGCATCCGTGTCGTCTATCAGGGACCGCTCGCCGCGCCTTTCGAAAAAGGGACGCGGGTTGGTGAAATACGCGTCCTCGGCAAGGATGGTATCGTCTACCGGTCGCCGCTCGTCACCGGTTCAGCCGTCGACAAGGGCGATATGATGGGCCGCGCCCTGGACGGACTGCAGGAGTTGCTCTTCGGCTGGATCGGCTAAGTCAATCCGTGGCGGGCCCTTCCACATCCGGCAGCGAAACTGCTAAAAGCCCAAAGAGCTGACAACACTCAAGACGCGGAGCCGGAGTGGCGGGACATTTCATCACCTTCGAAGGCGGCGAGGGGGCCGGGAAATCCACCCAGATCGCCCGCCTCAGGACCTTCCTTGAAGGCCTGGGTCTTTCCGTCCTGGTCACGCGGGAACCAGGCGGCTCTCCGGGAGCAGAAAAGATCCGCTCCATGCTGCTGTCGGGCGGCGCCAGGGATCTGGGGCCTCGCGGCGAAGCGATGCTCTTTGCTGCGGCCCGGGCCGACCATGTCGACACGACCATCAAGCCGGCGCTGGAACGCGGCGACTGGGTGCTGTGCGACCGTTACGCCGATTCGACCTGGGTCTATCAGGGCGAGGCAGGCGTCGACCGCAGCTACCTGAAACTTCTTGAAACCGCCGCCGTCGCCGGCGTCTATCCGGAACTGACGATCCTGATCGACGTTCCGGCCGAACTCGGCCTCGGCCGCGTCGCAAAGCGCTCCCAGTCGGATGACAGTGGCGGGCCGGACCGCTTCGAGGGAGAGGAACTGAAGGTGCACCAGCGCCGCCGCCAGCTGTTTCTGGATCTTGCGCGCGAGGAAGCCTACCGTTTCGCGGTGATTGACGGCTCGAAGGATCTGGATGAGGTCGCAGCGGCCGTGCGCGACGCGGTCGTCAGGACCTTTGCCGGTGACATGCCTGCGTCGCCAGAAGTGGAAGTCGAGCCGGAGGGTGCTGCCTGATGGCCCGTGCGAACGAACCCGTAGACATTCCCGAAGTGGATGCTCTCCCGGGATTTCCTCTGCCGCACGAGCGCGAGCGGCTGATTGGCCACCGCGAGACCGAGCAGGCGCTGCTGGACGCCTATCGCTCCGAACGGCTGCACCATGCCTGGATCCTCGGAGGACCGAAAGGCATCGGCAAGGCGACGCTCGCCTTCCGGTTTGCACGGTTCGTGATCGCCAATCCGGACCGTTTCGGTGAGCAGGTCGCCGCTGCGCGCGACCTCGGCGTGCCGTCCGATCATCCCGTCGCCCGCCAGATCAGGAGAGGCGGACATCCCAACATCCTGCATCTTCGCCGGCCCTGGGACGACAAGGGAAAGCGCTTCAAGGCGGACCTGCCGGTCGATGAGGTCCGGCGCACGGTATCGTTTTTCGGCACCACCGCCTCTGCCAAGGCCTGGCGGCTCTGCATTGTCGATGCCGCCGACGACATGAACGCAAGTTCGGCCAATGCGTTGTTGAAGGTTCTGGAAGAGCCGCCGCAGAATTGCCTGTTCCTGGTTCTCAGCCACACCCCTGGACGCTTGCTTCCCACCATCCGTTCACGCTGCCGCCGCCTGGATCTTTCACCGCTCAGCGCGGAGGAAATCGGCGCAGGTCTTTCAGAACTAGCCCCGGGCACCTCACCTTCAGGGCAAGACTTGCGCGAGCTGGCGATGACCGCCGACGGGAGCCTGCGCTCCGCCATCACGCTGTTGTCCGGCGACGGCCTAGCGATCGCCAAGGGTTTGCGCCAGCTTGCCGAGAATGCGGCCCAGCTCGACCTGGCCGCCGTGCACGCGCTCGCCGATCTCGTGGCGGCGCGCGGCCAGTCGGACAATTGGGAAAGCTTCCAGCACATCGTGCAGGTCTGGCTGCACGAGCGAATGCGCCGGGATCTTTCCCGCGGACTCGGGGTTGCCATGAGCCGCGTGGAAACCTGGGAAAGGATAAACCAGGCGATCCGCGATGCAGACGCGCTCAATCTCGACCGCAAACAGGTGGTTCTCGATTTCTTTTTTCAACTGCGGGCGGCCTGAACCGGGGTGCCCGGCGCCTTGAACACCCTTTGCCGGGCGCAAGGTCGCATCAGTCTCATCCGGCCTTGGGATTTGAGCGAATATTCGCTATCAAGGCGCGCCGGGGGAACTCGATCCATCCACACGCATTCGGAAATTTCATGCTTGTCGACAGCCATTGCCATCTCGATTTTCCCGACTTTGACGGCGAACGCGCCGAACTGATCGCGCGCGCCAGGGAGGCCGGTGTCGGTCTGATGGTGACCATCTGTACCCATATCCGGAAATTCGACAGGATTCGCACCATCGCCGAGGAATTTCCGGAAGTCTATTGTTCGGTCGGCACCCATCCGCACAATGCCGGCACGGAGCGCGGCATGCCGGCCGACGAGATCATCCGCCTTGCCGAGCATCCCAAGGTCGTGGCGATCGGCGAGGCCGGGCTCGATTATTTCTACGACAAGTCACCGCGCGATGCCCAGGCTGAAGGCCTGCGCATCCACATTGAAGCCGCCCGCCGCACCGGCCTGCCTCTGGTCATCCATACCCGTGATGCGGATGAGGACATGGCAGCAATCCTGCGTGAGGAAATGGGGAAGGGGGCCTTCCCGGCCCTTCTCCACTGCTTCTCGTCCGGCCGCGATCTGGCGCTGACCGGCATCGAACTGGGGCTATATGTTTCCTTCTCCGGCATCCTTACCTTCAAACGATCCGAGGAGTTGCGCGAGATTGCGCGCGAATTGCCCGCGGACCGGTTGCTGGTGGAAACCGACGCGCCTTACCTTGCGCCGCAACCCCGGCGCGGCAAACGCAACGAGCCGGCCTATACAGCGATGACTGCGGCTGTCCTGGCCGAGACCCGCGGCGTTTCCGAAGCGGAGATTGCCCGCCAGACGACGGAGAATTTCTTCCGGCTGTTCAGCAAGGTCCCGCGCCCGGACGGCACGGCGGTGGTGTCGGCATCATGAGCCTGACACTGACGATCCTCGGCTGCGGTTCCTCCGGCGGCGTGCCGCGCATCGGCAACGACTGGGGCGACTGCGACCCCCACGAGCCGAAAAACCGGCGGTCACGCTGTGCATTGCTTGTGGAAAAGCGTGTGGACAACGGGTGCACAACCGTTCTGATAGACGCCGGACCGGATATCCGCAACCAGCTTCTTTCAGCCGATGTCGGCCATGTCGATGCTGTTTTGTTCACCCATTCTCATGCGGATCATCTGCATGGCATTGACGATCTGCGCGCCTTCTGGGTTCGCAGCGGCAAACGTGTTCCGGTCTTCATGGATGAGGAAACCTACGAGCGGGCGAAAGCCTCCTTCGGCTACTGTTTCGAAACTCCGAAGAACTCAAACTATCCGCCGATCCTCGACCGGCACGCCATTCATGCCGGTCAGCCTCTTGTCGTTGCCGGCCAAGGTGGCGCCATCGCGTTTGATCCGTTCGAGGTCGTGCATGGGGAAATAAATGCGCTCGGGTTCCGCGTTGACGGGGCAGCCTATATCCCGGACGTGTCCGATATTCCGGAACGTAGCCGCAAGTATCTGGAAAAACTGGATATTCTTATCCTTGATTGCCTGCGGCGCAGACCGCATCCGAGCCATTTCTGTCTTGAGGATTCGCTGTCCTGGACTGCAAGGATCGCTCCCAGGAAAGCAATTTTCACCAATCTTCACAACGACCTGGACTATGCCATTCTGTCCGCGGAACTGCCTTCAGGCATCGAGCCGGCCTATGACGGCATGCGGCTTGAACTGAATGGCACAGCCGAAACGTCCGCTCTTCAGCTCCATGCCGGGTAAACCGCGCTACAGGCCGCCGACCGAGGACCGCCTGACCCGGTCGGCACTGCATTATCTGGAACGTTATGCGACGTCTTCCGCCAATCTGCGCAAGGTGCTGGAACGCAAGGTGCTGAAAGCCTGCACAAGCCTGGAACTCGATCCGGCCGATTATGCGCTCATGGTCGATACCGTTGTCGAAACCATCGTCAGAAACGGTCTCGTCGATGATCGGGCCTATGCGGAAACGAAGCTTGCAGGCCTGCGCCGCCGCGGCGGATCCGCACGCAAGATCGAAGCGAAGCTTGCGGCCAAGGGTGTTGATCGAACCACCATCGAAGCCGTGCTGCAGAACGACGACGCATCCGACGAGGATGCCGCGCGCATTTTCGCACGCCGCCGCAAGCTCGGACCGTTTCGTCAGAAGGATCGCATCACGCGCCGCGACAAGGATCTTGCCGCCATGTGCCGCGCCGGATTTTCCTTCGACGTTGCGCGCCGGATCATCGACGCGGATGACGACACGGATGACTTCGACCGCTCGGGAGCCGCAGATCGAGTTTGACTGCCGGCCTCAGACGATTTCCGGTCACGGTCCGGCAGCGCAAGAACATCTGCCGTTACGAGCTCCGGCAAGCCGCTGATATCACACCTCAAATTCCCGCAGACATAAATGTTCCATAATATTGATTATGCGAATCTTGCATGTAGCTGCCGGGCGTCACGGGTTGGTTTATTCAGGAATGTCACACTTCCCGCATTGTTGAGCGTTGGGAGTTTGGGCATGGGATGGGTGTTGATGAGCGAGCGTGACTTGAAGCGGGTCGAGATCCTGGCGCAGGTTGCAAGAAGGCCGGGCACAGCATCGCCGCCAGCACGGCCCATCCCGCGCTGGTCAAAAGGACCAAATGTTCGGGATCTCGGATGGCAGCGTGAGCAACGGATATCAGAAGCGTGGCCGCGTGTCCGGGCAAAGGACGGATTTTGCGAACGATCCGGAGGTCAATCAGCGGCGAAGAAAAGCGATAGAGCGGAATTAGTCGGTTACTACAAAGGCCGCAGGCCACTAAAGCTACTAGATGGCAATCTTACCCGACTTAAACAGCCTATTTAGTTCTGTAGCAGTCGAAATCTGTCCACCTGGTAGAATTCCTTGCCGTAGACCTTCTAGGTTCTCGGGTTTTTCATGCCATTCGCCATCATATCTGAAGTGCCCCATGATCATCGCAAGGTTAATCACATCAAGGCTATCTTTCTCTCTTGCTTGTTGCGCGAATAGCATCCTGAACCTTTCAGGCATCGTGTTCCAAATTTGCAGGAGTTCCTCTTCTCGCAATTGAAACGATGTCTTGTCTCCAACCCACAACAAAGCGGCTTCCATTTGCGGCCTAACCTTCTCGGTCCAACGATACTTCAGCGCATTCGTTTCGCAGTAACCGGCGTTCAACAGCGTGTTTACGGGCTCGGCAAAATAATGAGGAGGAGTAAACCACTCCCAGTCGACTGGGAGTGCCGCTAGTGCGCGGCGACCGTCAATGGACGACTCAAAGGAGCTGTCAAAATTGGCGGCCTCTTCAAGAAATACGGAGACTAACTCACCTTCCTGGATGAAATTACCAATGTTTGCATCGCACAAACAGGTTCTAAGATCTCGTCCCTTGAAATGTATTTCTACTTTAGCCCAGGGCCCATAACATGAATTTCGCAGTGTGCATATTCCAGATACTTGAATCTTCCGAAGGAACTTCTCAAGCCGGGATGGGAGTTCGTCGTCCACTTCAATGGTAAAATACGATTTATTCTCCACCTGCAAGTTCGGCACAAAATTCAGCGTGTCGATTGCCTCACGGTGTTTATGAGACTGACCCTTCGTTTTGTTCATCCACAACAAGGAATGAACCAATTCAACGAAAAGAATTTTCCTATTCATTTCAAGGGTCTCAATTTCGATAAACCTGCCTAAACTGAGTGTAGTTTGATCACAATATAACCCGCCCCCTCTCCTCCCTTTCAACCCGGCCCAGCCGATCGGATCGGGGGCTGACCGATTCAGCAAGCAGCGCTGTCTGAGCATCGCGTTTCTATCGGACTGGACCTGTCGTGCCGCTAAGCAGCTTTAACAGCGCAAGTAGCCGGGCACATTCTATCCCGAACTGCAACAAAGGCACTAAGCTGCCAGCTTTTCGGGAGCGTTATTTTGAACCGGACTTTCGCCCAATTGAATCTTGACGAACGCAAAACGATCTCCCGCATGCGGGACCAAAAATGCAGCCAGTCAGAGTTGCGACACTTCCCGTTCGTCTGACGCTGGTCAATGTCAACGTTGGAAGGAAGACTGGCTTCGACACGCCTGAGCGCTGACGGAGCCGCACGGTCTTTGATCACCATGTCGCAACATGAACTGAGCCGGCTGGAAGCCATCCAGAAGATCCGCGATCGAAGATTGAGTGTCGTTGACGCTGCCAGGTTTCTGAGCCTCAGTCGAAGCTAGGTCCATCGTCTCTGCAAGCCTATGACCGTGACGGCGCCGCTGGTCTTGTTTCCCGCTGAAACCTGCTGCCATGAAGTAATCGGCAATTGCTTGAATCCGAAGCTGTTTTTCGCTGCGTTCGTTGGTAACCTGGAAGAATGGCTTCGGCAGATTACGTTTTTCGTCCCGTCACACTGGACGACCTTCCGCTTCTTGGAACGTGGCAAGGCTTCCCGCACGTTCGAGAATGGTGGGATGACGGCGAGCCTTTCACTGTCGACGAACTGCTTGATAAGCGCGTTTCACGATGGATCGTCGAGCTGGATGGAGCGCCGTTTGCCTATATGCAGGACTATTCGGTTCACGGATGGGAAGAGCATCATTTTGGGCATCTGCCGCCTGGCTCGCGCGGCATTGATCAGTATATCGGCGTTCCCGGGATGCTTGGCTGTGGCCATGGCAAAGCCTTCATTCGGCAAAGAATGCAGGAATTATTTGCGGCAGGCGCACCGGTTATCGCCGTCGATCCGCACCCGGAGAACATGCGGGCGATTGCGGTTTACAGGAAGCTCGGATTTCGGGTTGCCGGAAAAGCAAGGAAAACGCCATGGGGTTGCATATTGCCGATGGAGACCCAGGCCCTTCTGGAGGATGAAAAATAGTCTTCGCACCTGTGAAGGCTTTTCTTGTGTGCGGCCAACTCACCTGATGTCCAGGTCTCCTGACCGGCACAGATGATGCATGGCCGCCCTCCCTTCCCTGATGACACTTTTCATCGGGAATTGCATGCCGCACTTTGAAAGTCTGAGCCGAACCCATTTGGAACAACGCCAATTATCTCATAGTTACTTACAGTTGCGGCCAATTAGAAGCTGTCACGGGCCCTGGAGAAATTCCGGGCGTTCCGAATCCCGTAAATTGCGGACCGGCCAATTATCGCCTCGGAATTGTTCCATGCCTATAGTCATGTGACTGTGCTTCCAAACAGTGATTCTCCGGAGCTTTCATTGATCACGATTTCCCAAAAGACTCGCATTGCCGTTCTCTATGGCGGCCGTTCCGCCGAACACGACGTTTCCATTCTCTCGGCAACGAATGTTCTGAACGCCCTTTCTCCGGAGCGTTATGACATCGTACCCGTCTATGTTACCCGGAAGGGACGCTGGCTGCTGAGCCAGGTCGAGGACGGCCGTCCCGGCACCCCGGAGACCGGGACAGAGCTGTGCCTCGTGCCCGGCGGCTGCGGGATCGGCTTTGGCGTTACGCCTGAGGGAAAGCTGGTGGAACTGCCAAAAATCGACATTCTCTTTCCGGTTCTGCACGGATTGCCGGGTGAAGACGGTGCCGTTCAGGGCCTTGCGGAAGTTGCACTTGTTGCGCTTGCGGGCTGCGGTATCGCCGGGTCCGCCAACGCACTCGACAAGGATCTGGCCAAGCGGCTTTTCACACAGGCAGGCCTGCCGGTGGCTAGGTCGGTGACGATACGTCCCGGCGAAAGCCACTCGTTCGACGAACTCGCAGTGGAACTTGGCCTGCCGTTTTTCGTCAAGCCCGCCCGGCAGGGCTCGTCTGTCGGCGTCAGCAAGGTTACGACGCCGGACGACTACGACGCCGCGGTCGCCGAAGGCTTCAAGCACGACCGCAAGCTCCTTGTCGAGGAATT
>ENA-ORCZ01000232-ORCZ01000232.1-marine-metagenome-genome-assembly--contig:-NODE-232-length-34903-cov-3.876845_pt1 | contig 34903 bp, 30 predicted proteins | sample MGYA00237785_ERZ508519 | MGnify/ENA primary metagenome ERZ508519 (study PRJEB26189, sample SAMN06268790) | marine metagenome | isolation source: Bioluminescent Bay, La Paraguera, Puerto Rico | place...
TTCCGGTTGCCCTCGATCGAGCCGCTGTCGGCGCCGATATGCCCCTGGATCAGGTGAAACAGCGTGGTCTTGCCGGTACCGTTCTTGCCGACAAAGCCCGCCTTGGCGCCATCGGGCAGCACGAGCGCGGCATCCTCAAACAGGGGGCGGCCCTGAATGCGATAGGTGAGGTTATTGATCGTCAGCATGCCATAATCTCGCCGACCCGATAGGCAAGGTCGGCGGTCCATAAAGTCGTTTGCAGTTGTTGCTGTGCCAATACAGCGCGCCCGAGGAGATGTCTAATGCGCAGGACCATGGCTTCCATACCGCTGGCGCTGGCCGCGGCCCTTTGTTGCGGCGCAGCGCTGGCCCAGGAAGCGGCCAGCTTCACCCAGCTTTCAGCCTGCCGGATCGATGCCGAACGCATTCTGTTGCGCGCGACCTTTGATGGCAGCCCATGCTGGGCGGTGGAGCCCGCGCAATTGGCGGAACCGCGCGGCACCATCGTTGCCGTTCATTTGGCGACGACCAGCACCGCCGAAATCTGCACCATGAACATCGTGCCCGTCAGCACCGAACAGGTGATCGAGGCGCCCGAGCCGATTGTGGACCTCGATGTGACGGCCGCAACGCCCCGGAACGACGTGGTGGCGCAAGGTGTGATCGAGGTGAGCGAAGGGCAGGGTGACTGCCTTGGGGCCAGGGGCTGAGCAGGCGGCAAGTTGCCGTCTTGCGCCTTACACACGCACCCGCTAAAAGGCGCCACCTTTCCAAACGCATCAAGCAGGAACATACCGCCATGGCGCTCGAACGCACCTTCTCCATCATCAAGCCCGATGCCGTCCGTCGCAACCTGATCGGCAAGATCGTCGCCAAGTTCGAAGAGAACGGCCTGCGCCCCGTCGCCATGAAGAAAATCCACATGACCCGCGAACAGGCCGAAGGCTTTTACGCGGTCCACAAGGAACGCCCCTTCTTTGGCGAACTGGTCGAGCAGATGATTGCCTCGCCTGTCGTCGTGCAGGTCCTGGAAGGCGAAAACGCCATCCTCAAGAACCGCGAGATCATGGGCGCCACCAACCCGGAAAACGCCGCTGAAGGCACCATCCGCAAGGAATTCGCCCTCTCCGTCGGCGAAAACTCCGTGCACGGTTCGGACGCTCCGGAAACCGCTGCCCAGGAAATCAAGTTCTTCTTCTCCGACGACGAAATCGTTGGGTAAGACCCGACGGCTGGCCAAGGCCAGCCGGCAAGTCGCTCCGGTGGAGCGATTTGAGGGACGAACGCCCTGAGTCCCGCGAAGGGCCGGGCCGATGTCTCCGCCACCGCAAATTCCAGGCCGCCCGCCGGGCGGCCTTTTTGCTTGTTTGTGCTATAAGGCACTGAACTCGTCCCGGGTCACTCCGCCACAAGGGCGGAACCCCATTGATAGACACCAGCAATCGGTCGGAGCATCCCGCAGCGTCGGGGCACGGCACGCATGGTGCAATCCGCTCCGAAAGAACTGCATTGTCCCTACCCGATACCATTATTGCCCCCATCGCCCAGGCCCTCGTGGCCAAGGGCTATGACAGCCTCACCCCGGTGCAGGCTGCCGTCATCGAAGAAGGCGCGGATGGGCGCGACCTTCTGGTCTCGGCCCAGACCGGCTCGGGCAAGACCGTCGCCTTCGGCATGGCGATCGCGCCGACCCTGTTGGGCGACGACCTCATTCTGCCCGCCCCCGGCGCACCGCTGGCACTGGTGATTGCGCCGACCCGCGAACTGGCCATGCAGGTGCGCCGCGAGCTTGACTGGCTCTATGCCAATATGCACGCCCAGACGGCCGCCGGCGTTGGTGGCATGGACCAGCGCACCGAACGCCGGGCGCTGGAGCGCGGCGCCCATATCGTCGTTGGCACGCCCGGGCGCCTGCGCGACCACATCACCCGCGGCGTGCTCGACACCTCGGCGCTGCGCGCCGTGGTGCTCGACGAAGCCGATGAAATGCTCGACCTCGGCTTCCGCGAAGACCTCGAATTCATCCTCGCCGCCGCGCCCGAAGATCGGCGCACCCTGCTGTTCTCCGCGACAGTGCCCAAACCCATCGCTGAGCTGGCCAAGACCTTCCAGCGCAATGCCCTGCGCATCACCGCCGCCAGCTCGGGATCGCAGCACGCCGATATCGAGTATAAGCTGATGTCGGTTCCCGCCGCCGAGCGCGAAAACGCCGTCATCAACACGCTCCTCTGGTACGAGAGCACCAATACCATTGTCTTCGCCTCGACCCGCGAAGCGGTGAAGCATCTTTCGGCCCGGCTGCACAATCGCGGCTTTGACGTGGTGACGCTCTCGGGCGAACTGAGCCAGGCCGAGCGCACCAGTGCGCTGCAATCCATGCGCGATGGCCGGGCCCGCATCTGTGTGGCCACCGACGTTGCCGCCCGCGGCATCGATCTGCCGAACCTGGACCTCGTCATCCATGCCGACCTGCCGACCGGCAAGGCGGCGCTCCTGCACCGCTCCGGCCGCACGGGCCGTGCCGGGCGCAAGGGCACCTGCGTGCTCATGGTCCCCTTCCCGCGCCGCCGCCAGGCCGAGCGCGTCCTGCATTTCGCCGGCATCACCGCCACCTGGAAGGGCGCGCCGACGGCAGATGACATTCGCGCCAAGGACAAGGAGCGGCTGCTTGCCGATCCGGCGCTGAAAGTGGAGCTTGAAGACGAGGAACTGGCGATCGCCACCGAACTCCTGGCGCTCCACAGCCCCGAGCAGCTCGCTGCCGCCTTTGTAAAGCTGCGCCAGTCGCGCCTGCCGGCGCCCGAGGACGTGTCCGATCTCGACGAAGGATCGCTCCGGGGCCGCGACGCGGGCTCGCGCGGCGGCCGCAGCGCCGAGATCACCGGCAAGTTCGAGGACGGCATCTGGTTCTCGCTGTCGCTCGGCCACCGCCAGCGGGCCGAACCGCGCTGGATCCTGCCGATGATCTGCCGTGCCGGCCATGTGACCAAAAAGGAAGTCGGCGCGATCAAGATCTTCCAGAACCAGCTCTATTTCGAGATCGCCGGCAGTCACGGCCAGCGCTTTGCCGATGTGGTCAAGCGCGAGGGGACGGGCGAGGAAAACGCCGTCATCACCCTGCTTGATGCCCGTGGCGGCAAGGTGCCCGCACCGCCGCAGGAAGACAACTTCCGCCGCGACCGGGTGAGCACGCCGAAGCGCCGTCCGCGCCACGGCGATGCGCCGGATTACGAAAGCATGGGCGCGGAAGACAGCCTGAAACAGGGCCGGCCGAAACGCGGACCGAAGCGGGATTTCGACGGTCCGCGCGCGAAGTTCGATGCACCGCAGGGCAAGAAGCGCCGCCGCTTCGGCGACGACGAGGCCGCCCCGCATCATCCGGCCTATGAGCCGCTGGACATGAAGACGCTCGGCCGCTCCGAAAGCGCAGACGACCGCCCGCGGCCGCAAAAGGCCCGTCACCGGGATGCGGAAGAAGGCGGTGAACGCCGGAAGCCGCGAAGCCGCGCGGATGCCCCGGCGGGAGCGGTAAAGAAGAAGGCGCCGAAGAAAAACAAGCCGTCCCGCGCAGAGCGCAAGGCAACCAAGGCGAAAAAATGATTGCGATGCCCGGACCGAAACGTCCGGGCATTTTCATTTGCGATCTTGCCGGCGTGGAATTCCGGGCGCCGCATGTCTGCCTGTGTCGTAACCTTCGGCGTCATCCCGGGCGATCGAAGGGAGACCCGGGGTGACACCGCGCCGTCTAGCCTTACTCGTTGACGATCCCGGCGATCACCCAGTCCGGTCCGTCCTGGATCAGCTGGTAGTGGCAGGTGAACTCGAACACCGCCTCGCCGTCAGCGCTTTCCTGGCTCCAGTCGAGGGTGACGAGCGCCACGGAGCCGCTGACATGGCTGGAAGCGACATGGAAGTCGGAATGGCTGACGCCTTCCTTTTCCAGAGCCTGCAGCAGGGCTTCGATATTCTCTATCAGTTCTTCGTCGTCGTGGAAGACATGGCCCTTCTCATACTGCCAGATGATGGCAGGCAGGGAGAAACAGTCGCAGATCCGGTCGACATCGTAATCGTTGAAGCCGGCCTGATAGTCGTCGAAGAGCTGCGCGATCGCCTCTTCCGCTTCGCCGTTCGCACTCGAGCCGGCCCCGTTGGTCTGGCCGTTGCCGGCACCCGCAAAATCCCCGTCATCCGCCATGACCGCCCCTCCAAAGGATCGCATTGCCGCCTGATCTGCACCGCGTCTTTAAGCCTCAACGGACCTGCGCAGCGTCGGCATCCTCTCCGTCATCATAGCCTATCATATTGAGAGGGCGCGCCTTTCGTCCATTCATTTCGCACCAATGGACAAGTGCCTCCTCGGCGCCATGCGTGACCCAGACCTGCTCGGCCCCGGTTTCCAGGATGGTGCGGCAGAGATCGTCCCAGTCGGCATGATCGGAAAGGATCAGCGGCAGTTCGGCGCCGCGCTGGCGGGCGCGGGCCCTGACCCGCATCCAGCCCGAAGCCATCGCCGCAACCGGATCGCCGAAGCGACGGGCCCAGCGATCCGAGAGCTGTCCCGGCGGACACAGCACGATCTCGCCGGCAAGCTCCTTGCCGCGCGTGCCGACCGGTTCAACGGAGCCGAGGTCTATGCCCTGGGTGCGGTAATAGGCCGTCAGCTTTTCCAGCGCACCGTGCAGGTAGATGATCTTGTCATACCCGGCCGCCCTGAGCTCCGCCATCACCCGCTGCGCCTTGCCGAGTGCATAGGCGCCGACCAGATGCGTCTGGTCCGAAAAAAGCTCGAGAGACGACAGCAGCTTGGCGATTTCCTCGCCGGCCGGCGGATGCCGAAACACCGGCAGACCGAACGTCGCCTCGGTAACGAAGGTGTCGCACGCAACGAGCTCGAACGGGATGCAGGTCGGATCAAGCTGGCGCTTGTAGTCGCCGGAGACGACGGTGCGCCGCCCGCTGGCCGAGAGCAGAACCTGGGCCGAGCCGAGCACATGGCCCGCCGGATGCAGCGAGATGCCGATATCGCCGATCCTGACCGTTTCGCCATAGCCGATTGCCTGCGCGGTGCCGCAAAAATTCTCACCGTAGCGGATCGCCATGATGTCAAGCGTCTGCCGCGTCGCCAGCACCGTGCCATGCCCGGCACGGGCATGGTCCGCATGGCCGTGGGTGACAACTGCCTTTTCGACCGGACTGACCGGATCTATGTGGACCCCCGCGTTCGGGCAATAGAGGCCTGCCTGAGTGAGGGTAAGGAGATCGGACATCGGACCCTAGATAGTTCTGAAACACCTGTCGACCAGATCGGCCAGTCGCACTGCGTTCGAAACCTTCGCAAAGCCGATACGAGAACACAAGAAGAACATTTTTGTTTCCCCCTCTCGCCTTTTGTCGACGCCTCACCTAAAACCAACCGATGGACGTGCAGCTGCTTCCGAACAAATTTTCAAGCTGGTTTGCCTCGCGCGGATGGGCGCCGCGACCGCACCAGCTGCAGCTGATCGACCATCTTTCCCAAGGACATTCGACGCTTCTGATCGCCCCGACCGGCGCCGGCAAGACCCTGGCCGGGTTCCTGCCGAGCCTTGTGGAGCTGGAAGCGCGGGGAAAGCGCAAGCCGGGCGCGGCGGGAAACGGCATCCACACGCTCTATATCTCGCCCCTGAAGGCATTGGCCGTCGACATCGCCCGCAACCTCGAGACCCCGGTCGACGAAATGGGTCTTGCCGTGCGGCTGGAGACGCGCACCGGCGATACGCCCTCGCACAAGCGGCAGCGCCAGAAACTCAACCCGCCGGATATTCTGTTGACGACGCCCGAACAGATTGCCCTGCTGCTTTCCGATCCGGCCTCGGCGCGGCTCTTCGCATCGCTCAAGACCGTCATTCTGGACGAATTGCACGCGCTGGTGACGTCAAAGCGCGGTGATCTGCTCGCACTCGGGCTTGCCCGGCTGCGCAGGCTGGCTCCGAACCTTCGCACGATCGGACTGTCGGCGACAGTCGCCGAGCCCGATGATCTTCGCGCCTATCTGGTGGAGCAGCCGGATCCGGAGCACCGGGCCCTGTCACACATGGTACAGGTGGCCGGCGGGGCGCAGCCGGACATTTCCATTCTCGACTCGGAGGAGCGTGTCCCCTGGTCCGGCCATTCCTCGCGCTACGCGATTGCCGACATCTACCGCCTGATCAAGGCGCACAATGTGTCGCTGCTCTTCGTCAACACCCGCAGCCAGGCGGAGATGGTGTTCCAGGAACTGTGGCGGATCAACGAGGACACGCTGCCGATCGCCCTGCATCATGGCTCGCTCGATGTCGGCCAACGCCGCAAGGTGGAAGCGGCCATGGCTTCGGGTGTGCTCAAGGCAGTGGTGGCGACCTCGTCTCTCGACATGGGGCTCGACTGGGGCGATATCGATCTTGTCATCAATATCGGCGCGCCGAAGGGCGCCAGCCGTCTGGCACAGCGGATCGGCCGCGCCAATCACCGCATGGACGAACCTTCAAGAGCGGTGCTGATACCCTCCAACCGTTTCGAGGTGCTGGAATGCCAGGCTGCACTGGCGGCTTCGAAACGAGGAGACCAGGATACCCCGCCCCTGCGCAAGGGCGCGCTCGACGTGCTGGCCCAGCACCTTCTGGGGCTCGCCTGTGCCGATCCGCTGGATGCACTCGCCACCTTCGACGAGATCCGCTCTTCTGAAACCTATCGCCATCTCGATTGGGAGACCTTCGAACGGGTACTCGATTTCGCCGCCACCGGCGGCTATGCGCTCAAGAGCTACGACCAGTATGCCAAGCTCCGAAAGGGCAAGGACGGGCTCTGGCGCATCTCCCATCCGAAGATCGCCCAGCAGTACCGCCTGAATGTCGGCACAATCGTCGAGGCGCCGATGCTGAAGGTGCGGCTGGTGCGCTCCAGGGCCGCAGGGCGGCGCGCGCCGGTCGGGCGCGGCGGAAGAGTGCTCGGCGAAATGGAGGAATATTTCCTCGAACAGATGTCGCCGGGCGACACGTTCCTCTTCGGCGGCGAGGTGGTGCGCTTCGAGGGCATCCGCGAAAACGAAGCCTATGTCTCGCGCACCACGTCCGACAACCCGATGATCCCGTCCTATATGGGCGGCAAGTTTCCGCTCTCCACCTATCTCGCCGAGGGCGTGCGCACCATGCTGGCAACACCGGAGAGCTGGAAGGAACTGCCCGGCCAAGTACGTGACTGGCTGGAGATCCAGCAGGAGAAATCCGTTCTGCCGGCCAAGGACGGACTGCTGGTGGAAACCTTCCCGCGCGCCAACAAGCATTACATGGTCTGCTATCCCTTCGAGGGCCGCCTGGCGCACCAGACACTCGGCATGCTGCTGACCAAGCGGCTGGAACGGCTCGGTGCGCGCCCGCTCGGCTTCGTTGCCAACGACTATGCGCTCTCCGTCTGGGCGCTGGGTGACCTGTCGCAGCTGTTTTCCAGCGGCAGGATCCCGCTGGACGGCCTGTTCGAAGAGGACATTCTCGGCGACGATCTCGATGCCTGGCTGGCGGAGTCCAGCCTGCTGAAACGCACCTTCCGCAGCTGCGCGGTGATCGCCGGGCTGATCGAGCGCCGCCATCCGGGACTGGAAAAGTCGGGCCGCCAGGTCACTGTCTCCTCCGACCTCATCTACGACGTGCTGCGCGCCCACGAGCCGGATCATATCCTGTTGCAGGCGACCTGGAACGACGCAGCCGAAGGACTTCTGGATATCTCGCGATTGGGTGAACTTCTTGCCAGGATCAGGGGTCGAATCACGCATACTGGACTTCCACATGTTTCCCCACTCGCCGTACCAATTCTCCTGGAAATAGGAAAAGAACCGGTCTACGGGGAAGCCATGGACACCCTGCTGGCCGATGCGGCCGAAGAGCTGCTGATGGAGGCGATGGAATGACTGCCCTGACATCCCACTTGCGCAAATACGCTGCTGCGCCGGTATGTCATGACATTCAGATCAACGGCCAGCTGGTGGGCCTGCACGACAGCGGTGTTTTGTGGTGGCCGGAGGAATCCATCCTCATCGTCGCCGACCTGCATCTGGAGAAGGGCTCCAGCTATGCCCGGCGCGGTGTGTTCCTGCCGCCCTACGATACCGGCGCCACTCTGGAAAAGCTTGCCGGGGTTATCGATGCCTTCGATCCGGCCTGCGTCATCTGTCTCGGCGACAGTTTCCACGATGCCAACGGCTCGGACCGGCTGCCCGCGGCTTACCGGGCGATGCTGACGACGCTTCAGCTCGGCCGCGAATGGATCTGGGTGACCGGCAATCATGATCCGGTGGCTCCTGTGCGCCTGTGCGGCGTCACTGTGAAGGAAATCACCATCGGCCCACTCACCTTCCGGCACGAGCCCATAGAGAAGGTGGGCGCAACCGCTACAGCCGGCGAAGTCTGCGGCCACCTCCATCCCGCAGCCCGCGTGCGCCGTTTCGGCCGTTCCATCCGCCGCGCCTGTTTCGTCACGGACGGCACCCGCCTCGTCCTGCCCGCCTTCGGCGCGCTCACCGGCGGCCTGAACGTCACGGACGAGGCCTACAGCCTGATCTTCCGCCGCCGCCATTTCTCGGTCTTCATGCTCGGCAACGACCGCCTCTTCCCCTTCACCGCCAGCCGGCTGGTCGGGGATTGAGCGCAGAGTTCCTCTTCATTTGAGTTTTTCAAGATGCGCCAGGATGTCGTCCAGCACGGACTCCGTGTTCGTCAGCACATCCGAATTCCAGTAGCGGATGACCCGGTAGCCAAAGCTAATGAGAAGCCTGGTCCGTTCTTCGTCACCCAACTGGTTTAAGGCGTGGTGTCCACCATCCAGTTCGACAATCAGTTTCGCATCGACGCAAACAAAATCCGCAAAAAACCTTTCGATCGGAAACTGCCTTCGAAACTTCCAGCCGTCGAGCTGCCGGTTGCGAAGGTGATGCCACAGTCTATGCTCGGCTTCCGTGGACCGGCGACGTAGGCTTCGCGCGCCGGAAGTCTTGCGTCCGCTTGCCACTTCTGCCCCCTCACCCGGAGCTTTGCTCCGACCTCTCCCAACGGGAGAGGTGACTTTGTCCCACGCACGCCCGGCATTTTTTGTTTCGGCCGTACCGCTGACCGGACCAATCGAACATCAAACGCAACTCTTGCGCGATCTTCAAGTCCCCTCTCCCAAGGGGAGAGGGTTAGGGTGAGGGGGCAAACCTCGAAAGGAACGAACGACCTTACGGTTGCAGGATCACATTATGAGCTTCCTGTCACCACTGGAAAGACCGCTCCTGCACCCATCTTTCGCTAAAAGCCCAGCCCGATAGCCCGGTTGATCTGGCGGCCTGTGTTCACCGCCTGATAGATTGGAAAGGGTGAGCGCTCCGACAGGACTACTTCGCGTTTGAGCCAGTTCCGGTCTTCCAGAAGGCCGAGGGACTGGGAGAGAGCACGGTCGGTGATGGGCCCCAAGCCGGCCTTGATGGCCGAAAAGCGTTGCGGTGCTCCCGTGACGGCGAGGACGGGGACCGCCCAGCTCCTCTTGACGATGGCAAACGCCTCTTCGTCCGGCACCAGGTCCAGTATCCGGCCGGCCAGTGCAGCTGCTTCCGCTCCCCTCGGGGTCAGCCGGAATTCCGGCCGTAACGGATGGCCATGACCCGGGTTCCGCTCCAGCAGGCCGAGTTCCAGTAAATGCTCCAGGCTCGCCGCGAAGGCACTGCGGCTTGCCGTGGTCGCCGCGATCAGCGGCGCCTGCCGACCCGGGATGCCGGCATGCAGCAAGGCCAGAATTTTCAATGACCAGGCCTTTGATGTGAGCTTGACAATCAGCGGCAAATCCATTTTTTATAGTTACTATACTTTTGCTACAGAGGGAAGTTCGATGCCGGTCGTTTCATTGGAAAACACAATCACTTTGGCTCTTTCGGTCCGGGACCGGCATGCCAGCGCCGACTGGTACGAGAAAAATCTGGGGTTCAAGCTGCTCTATCATTTTGACGAGGCCGGCTGGAGCGAAATGCAGACGATGACCGAAGGCGTGACCCTGGGTCTGGGAGAACAGGCGGAGCCGGCGCCCGGCAACACCGTTCCGGTTTTCGGCGTGGCGGATATCGCGGCTGGAAGAACGGCCCTCGAAGACGCCGGAGTGAGGTTCGACGGCCCGACCGAAACGATCGAGGGCATGGTCAGCACCGCGACCTTCTACGATCCGGACGGTAATGCGCTGATGCTGGCGCAGGATCTGTCGAGATAGGCAGGCCCAAAAGCCGGCAAATGCCGATAATTGAAGAGCGCGCCCTTCACGCGCCGCAGGTGAGCACTGCGCCCGGCAACTGCCGCTCGTCACTGTTCCGGCAAGACAATGATCGGTAAGCGATAGGTAACTCTGCCATCAGACCACTCCTTGCGCTTGAGCACTATTTCTTGGCCGATGGCAGGTATATTCCGGTTCCGGGTCGTCACCGTTATTCGCTCGCCGCTGTCCAGGTCCACCCGCAAGGAGGCATGAAACGCTCCATCATCATAGTCGCTGGAAAAATTAACCAGCTCCGCGTTCACGAATGTTTCTGAAACAACCTCGGTTGTGACTGATAGAAAAACGGCTCTTCCAAAGAAGATCAGCAAGAGAAATGCAATTGCCAGTACAAAATATTTTTCAAGTCGAATTCGCCGATCTATTCGATCCTTGGTAGTCAAAACACAGCCTTCCATTCAAGACGAAAATACTACTGCCTTGACCCGTGTTTTTCCAAGCCCTCCCCCGCTTTCACCCAGGCAATCACCAACTCGTAGAAGACCGCCAGTACGACCGGTCCGAGGAACAGGCCAATCAGCCCATAGGCGATGGTGCCGCCGAGGACACCGATCAGGATGATCAGCATGGGCACCTTCAGGCCGCGGGACATCAGAATGGGCTTCAGCAGGTTGTCGATCAGCATTACGGGCACCATCAGCACCGTGAAGGCGAGGGCCGGCACGAATTCCCAGGTGCTCCAGGCCCAGATGATGGTCGGAACGATAACGAGGGCCGGGCCGATCTGGATGATGCACAGAAATAGCGCGATGAAGGTGAGGACCCCCGCCAGCGGAACCTGGAACAGAAGCAGGATACTGCCTGTCAGCAGACCCTGAATGACGGCGACGCCGATGACGCCGCGCGAGACATTCCGGATGGTGGCGCCAGCCAGATCGACGAATTCGGCTCCGCGCGGGGCGATGATGCGGTCGGCAAAACGCTTGGCGCCCTTTGCCAGCGTCGGCGCCGGCACGAAGAGGCAGCCGGAGAGAATGATGGAGACGATAAAAAACAGTACGGAGCCGCTAAGCGCCGCCAGCGCCGAAAGAATGCGCCCGCCAACGGGTGCCAGGGTCGGTCCGATCTTGGTAAAGACCTGCTCCATGCCCTGTCCGGCAAGCTGCCACAACTCGGCAATTTTTTGGCCGACCAGTGGCAGGCCGGCCAGTTTGTCCGGCAAGGCCGGCAGTTTCAGGGAGCCGTCGGCGATGGCGTGATACCAGCCCTGAAGCGTATCGACGAGACTGACCACAAGCACCGTCACGGGACCGATCACGATGGCGAGGCATAACAGCGTGATCAGGATGGCTGCTGGCACCTTGCGGCCGCCCAGCCTTGCGGCAAGCCAGACGAAAGCCGGATAAAGCGCGACAGTGAGAACCACTGCCCAAAGCAGGAACAAAAAAAACGGGGCGATCAGCTGCAGCGAAAAGTAGGCAAAGAGCCCGAGCACACCCAAGCGTACCGCGATGTCGACAACCTTGGAATCGACCGACGGTTCCAGCTTTCCGGCGATTGGAACCGGGGGTTCGTTTGAAGACTGATCGGCCATGCTGCCCCTGCCGTATATCCTGCGGTATTCAACAGAATAGCGAGCGGCACGATGAGCACTAGCAAAACTTTCGACGGCCCCTCCCGTTTCTTCAGAAAGTTCCGGATTGCCCTCTTCGCACTCCTTGTCGTCTCGACGCTTGCAGCCGTCGAAAAGGCCTTCTCTGCCGAGCAGCTTTGGTCCGAAATAGGGAACGGCGGGATTGTTCTCTTTCGCCATGCCCTGGCACCCGGCACTGGAGATCCGGAGGAATTCGATCTCGCAGACTGTTCCACTCAGCGAAATCTCGACGATCGGGGGCGTGAGCGGGCACGTGCGATCGGGGCTGCATTCCGTTCACGCGGGATCAAGGTCGGCAAAGTGCTGACCTCGCAATGGTGCCGCTGCCGAGAAACGGCTGATCTCGCCTTTCCGGGCAAGGTCACCGAAGCACCCGTCTTCAATTCCTTCTTCGAAACGCGGTCAGCCGGGCCGGACCAGACGCGTGCGACCCTGGATCTGCTGGAAGCCTGGTCGGGGCCCGGAGCCCTTGTAGTTGTTACCCATCAGGTAAACATCACCGCGCTGACAGGTGTGTTTCCTTCTTCCGGTGAGGGCATCGTCATTCGCATCGAAGATGCTGCACCGACAACGGTCGGTCGACTGAACATCTAATCCCGTCGGAAGATCACACCAGCGAGCCAGCCGGTGAACATCGCCAGGGCGATGGCCATCAGGCCGTAAACCAGCGCATAGTCCTGGGCGAGCCGGAAAGTGAACTCTTCAAAACCGGTCTTGGCAACTGCCAGCGATTGCTCGGTTCTGGCCACGACTTCGCCATTGAAGAAGAGGAAGCTCTTGACCTTGTAGACTCCGACCGGAATGTTGGCCGGCAACAGTATGTTGGTGCGGAACATCGTATCGGTCAGGAAAAGGATCGACGTTTCCTGTTCCGAGTAGAGACCGGACTCCTCGCGCAATCGGACGAACGCGCGGCGGAAATCGTCGCGGTCTGCGAGGGCGACGTTGGATACGCCGGAAACCGCCAGATTGATGTGGTTGAGACCGATGCCGAGCTCGTCGAGCAACGTCCGGTCCGCCATCCGACCGATATCGATCGTGCTGGCGACAGCATAGAACGAGGGCACGCTCTGGAAGCGCTCGGCTTCGCGGTTGACCCAAACGCCCAGGAACCGCCCCTTGCGCCGCGTGGTGATGTCCTGGGGAGGACCTTCCACGACGATCGCGAGTTCATAGCCGTTGCGATTGTCGGGCTGACGCTCGATGTTGCTGGCCTGGCCGAATATGACGATTTCGGTGCCCGTGAAATTGGACTGGATGGAAATCAGGTCCGAGGACAGCGAGGTTACCAGATCCCGGTTCGGCTGGGACTGGGCGAAAGCGCCGGTCACCATAAGCAGCGAGACGAGAACGGTGAGCAGCCGTCTCATGCCCCGGCCCCCTTCACGATCGCGATGGAATAGAGATCTTCCGGTGTCACCAGCAGGTCTACGGCAAAGCGCAGGCCCACCAGAAGCACCAGCAGCGCCAGCAGAAGGCGCAGCTGTTCGCCGCGCAGGTTCTGGCCCATGCGAGCGCCGAACTGTGCCCCGATGACGCCGCCGATCATGAGGGTCATGGCAAGAACGATGTCGACCGTCTTGGTGCCGATGGAGTGAAACACCGTCGCGGCCGCCATCGTGAACAGGATCTGGAACAGCGAGGTGCCGATGACGATGTTGGTCGGCACGCGCAGCAGGTAGATGAGCGCCGGCACCATCATGAAACCGCCGCCGATCCCCAGAACCGTGCCGAGGAAACCGATGATGGCCCCAAGGCCCACCACCGGGATGACGCTGACATAGAGTTTGGAGCGGCGGAAACGGACTTTCAGCGGCAGGCCGTGGATCCAGTTGTGCTGCCCTGGCCTGCGGGCCTTCGGGGCCACCCCGGACCGGCGCCGCCTGATGGCTCTGACCGACTCGTACAGCATCAATCCGCCGATTGCGCCAAGGAACGTCACGTAGGACAGTGAAATGACGAGATCGAGCTGGCCGACGGATTCCAGCACCTGGAACAGAATGACACCGATGAGCGATCCGAAAATGCCACCTGCCAGCAGGATCGTCGCCAGTTTCAGGTCGATCGCCTTGCGGCGCCAGTAGGTGACAACCGCCGACGACGAGGAGGCCACCACCTGGGTGGTGACGGTGGCGACGGAGACTGCGGGCGGAATACCTGAGAAGATCAGGAGCGGCGTCAGCAGAAAGCCGCCGCCGATGCCGAAGAGCCCCGATAGGAAGCCCACGGCACCGCCCATGCCGAATATCACGAAGATATTGACCGGAATCTCGGCTATGGGCAGGTATAATTGCACAGGATCACGCCGGAACAGATTGCAGGCAAGGCTGCGAAACGACTACATGAAAATGGTTAAAGACCCGTGCCTTCGGCCCTGTCAACCAGCCAGTGGGCCGGTTGCGTTCGGTTCGGCGAATTTAGGCAAGTGCCGGCCGGTTTCTGACAAATGCGTTGCCGAAATGACCCGGCTCCGGCACCGGCGCCCTTGAAGAGATCCGTCACGCGCCAGAACCGGATCCGCGTGGTTCAGGGTCAGATCGCCTGGCTTTTCAGTTCGTCCAGCAGGCGCCCGTCGACTTCGCCGGTTTCCGGCAGACCGAGGCTGCGCTGGAAAGCGCGGATGGCGCTGCGCGTGCGCGGCCCCATCTGGCCGTCCGGCGTGCCCGTTTCGAAGCCGAGATAGTTGAGCTTGTCCTGGGCTTCCTTGACCATCGCCGAATTGTCGGCAGCCTGAACCGAGATCTTTTCCGCCGGCAGGGAGGCCCCTTCCACCCAGTCCGGCTCCATCGTCACCTTGTTGGCTGCCGCATCCGGCGTATTCAGCCTGAACTGCTCAACCGCCAGGCGGGCATTGGCCAGGGTTTCCTGGTCCATCATGTTGGCAACGTCGTCGCGGCGCTTTGCGGCTTCAGGGTCGCCCTGATCGGCGGCGATCGCGAACCATTTGTAGCTGGCCACGAGGTCCTTATCGACGCCGATACCGCCCGCATAGAGGATGCCCAGGTTGAACAGGCTGTCCTTGACGCCGAAATTGGCGGCTGCCTCGAACCATTTGGCGGCAGCCGCGTAGTCAGGCTGTCCGCCGCCGCCCTCGGCAAAGAGCACGGCGAGGTTGTGCATGGCCTTGGCATTGCCGGCTTCGGCTGCCTTCATGTACCAGGCCTTGGCCTTGGGCAGATCCTTCTCCACGCCGCGGCCCTTCTCGTAAAGGCTGGCGAGGCGGTACTGGGCCGGAGCGAGACCCTTGTCGGCGGCTTTCTGGTACCACACAGCCGCCTTGGAAAGGTCGGCGGGCACGCCGGTGCCTTCGGTATATTTTACACCGACCAGAAACTCTGCCGCCGCGTTGCCGCTGGCTGCGGCACTGCGCAGCGCCATCGGGCCGACGCCTTCCGGCGGCAGGCTGGCCAGCAGATTTGGCGACACGCCGCCCTCGCCCGCCGGCTGGAAGCCTGAGGGGGCCTGGTCTCCCGTTGCCGAGAAGCTGCCGGCGACACCGGCAGGCGGGGCAAAGGCCATTTCCGTTTCTGCCGCAAGGTTCCCATCGGCAGATGCAGCCTGGAGGCTGCCGTCGGACATGGCCGGTTCTGCCGCGGTTCCGGCGGGAGAGGCTTCGGCAACTGCGGGGGCCGCCGGTTCCCGAGCTTCGACTGCTGCTGCATCCGCCCGTGGCTGCAATGCCGCAGCGACCGCATGTTCTTCGCTCGCCACGCCACGGTTTTCGGCAAGCGAAACCTCGCCTGGCGCCGCGGAGGCGGGAACTGGCGCAGGTGACGGTGCCGGTGCAGAGGACGCATCTGCCACCTGGGGAGCGGCAATCGCATCGACCGTTTCCTGGCTCTCCTGGCTGTTGCCGGCGATCTGGTTGCCTTCCTCTGGACCGCCAGAGGCAAGCCGGTAGACCTGTAGCGTTCCGATCAGCAAAACGACGGCGGCAGCGGCATAGAGGATCGCACGGCGGCGGCCGCCGGTGGACTGGGGCGTTTCGGGTGCGGGCCGATCACCCGGCAGGACGGTCGCCTGCGGGTTCTCGAAAGCCCGGTCGGACATGTCTTCCGGAGACAGAGCCAGTTCGTCGTCGGCCTCTGCAGTCTCATCCTTTGCCGCAGCGGACTTGTCGCGCTTCAGGACGTTGCGCAGCCAGCCGACGCGGGCCTTGCCACGTTCTTCGTCCGCTGCGTCGGGAGCTTCATCCTTCTTCTGGCGCTTTTCGAGCTGGGCGGCTTCGGCGGAAGCGGCCTGCGCAGCCCGGCGGGCGGCCGCAATGAAATCCGCCTTGCGGTCACGGATCCGATCGTCCGCGCGGGGCACTTCCGCCCCGGCAGCCGAACCGCGGTCGCTGTCCGGCTGTTTTGGCTGCGGACCGCGGGAGAACAGCGGGGCGGGTTCGTCCATCTTGATCGGAGAGAAGCTGGCCTGAGGGCTTGCGGAAATGTCCTTCGCCGCGTCGAGACGTTCCGACCGCTCCAGACAGTCCAGACGTTCGGTCAAGGATCCCAGAACCGATTTCACACCCTCGAAGGTATTGCGGGTCCGCTCGTCACTGCCCTCGGCCGCATCGAGCAGGCGCTTCAGGTCGCCCTGGAGCGCGGTAATGGCTTCGTCATATTGTTCGTTGCGGGCGGACGGCGCATTGGCAATCGCTTCCCTGGCGGCTTCGCGGGCAATACCGGCAAGATCCGCGCGCGTCTTTTCCAGGCCGCTCTCGATCCTTTCAAGGAAGGGCGAAAACTGCTCGATGCTGATCGCACGGGACGAGGTGGACTGGATTTGCTCCGCCAGCGCGGCGACCTTAGCGCCGAGTTGCTCGAAACGGCTGTCGTCCGTGGCCTCTGACCCCTTGGAGACGATCTGTGCCAGATCCGCGATCCGCTGCTCCAGCGCCTCGGTGGAGGCCGGAGACGCGACGCTGGCGCGCATGGAACCGATTTCGGCGCGCAGCTTGTCGAGATCGGACGTCGTGACCGTGTCTTTCGGCTGGTCCAGGCGGGCGGTCAGATCGTTCAGACGTTCCTGCAACTGGCTGAGGAACTTCGTATCCGTACCGGCACTGCCGGCACGCATGGCGGCCGCGTCCAGCACTGGCACCGGCCGGGCGGACTTCTTCTCGATCTGGTCAATCTTGCCGGAGATGGTTTCCAGGCGTTTTTCCAGCGACGCGAAGGCACTGGTGTCGGCAGCCGGCAACGGACCTGCCTGCTCCATGCGTTCCAGACGATCGACAATGTCGTTGAGGCGGCGGTCGACATGGTTGAGGTGTTCGCTGTCGACCGGCTGGGCACGGTCATCGGCCATCATGCCGACAATGTCCTCGAGCCGGCCCTGAAGCCGGGAAATGGTCTCCGGTTCCGGCATGCGCTCTTCCATGGCGGAAAGACGGCTATCGAGACCGCGCTGCTCGCGGGCCAGAACCTCAAGATCGTCGAGCCGGCCGGACACGAACTTCATGCGGTCATCGATGCCCTCGACAAGCCCCTTGATGTCGATCTGCTCGACAAAGCCGCGCACCTCGCGCAGTTCGGCGCGCAGGGGCTCGATATCCGCATGCCCTTTGCGCTGCAGCAGCTCTTCCATGCGCTCGGCGATGCTGACGACGCGATCTTCCAGCACCATCATGTGCTCGGAGCGCGGCAGTGCGGCGAAGGCATCCTCGATTTCGTTGAGGCGCGCCGTCACGCCGCGCAGGATCCTCGGATCGACCGAGGCGCGCGAAAGCTCGTCCAGGCGCTGCAGGATATGGGCATAGCCGTGCTCAAGTGTCTGCAGAGCGCCTTCCACATTGGTTCGGCCAACCATGGCCTTGAGCTCGGAGACCTCATTGCGGATGTCCTTGGCCAACTGGTCGTTCTGCTTGTCGGCGCGCAGGCGTTCAACCATGTCGGCCAGGCGCCGCAGTTCCGCATTCTGGCGGCCAACCGTATCGTTGGTACCGCGCGACAGCCCCCCGAGGGCCTCGCGCAGAGAGCCGAGCTCCTCGCGTACCTGATTGAGGGCCTGCTCCTGAGGAGCCCTGAGCGCATCGATACGGCGGCCGAGATCCTTGTAGATGTGCATGGACGCATCCCGGCTGGCCCGGGCACCGCGTTCACGCGGCTGCCTCGGAGCGTAGCCCTGGGAGTAGTCCCGCGCGTGGTCCTGGGCGCCGGCGTATTCGTCCTCGTCATCGTAATAGGGATCTTCGTCCGGCAGGTTGTCGATGGCATAGCTGCCCGGCCGCGGCCGGTGCCTTGTCGCCGCGCGCGGCGCCTCGTTACCGTATTCGCCCTGGTAGTCTGACCTAGGATCGAGCCTGGGACCGGGCCTGGAGTCGGGCCGGCCAAGGCCCTGAACCTGTTCATCCAGCCGGTCGAGGGCACCCAGGACATCATCCATGCCGGTTTCCCGGCGCGGCGCCCGCCGGCGCGGCGCAGGGCGGCGGGTCTCCTGCTTGTCGGACAGCAGCCGGTCCAGTTCGTCGGCGACCGCGTCAAGATCCTCGTCCCGTTCGTCTGCGGGCGAACGGTCGTAGCTGCCGCCAAGGGCCGTCGCGGTACGGGTCAGCCGTTCGATGCGGCTGCGCGCGGGTTCGCGGCGGGGGGCGTCGTGATACTCGTCGCCTTCATACGCATCACGGCCGTGGCGTCCTGCCTCGTGTTTCTTCCAAGCCGGCATTTCTTGACCCTGGGCTGACGGTCCCTCGGACCGCTGATGGAGCAGTCTGCGCCCATTTTCCGCCGAAGACGGAACAGGTGCAGCGTTTTGATTGACTTTGTCGATTTAGGGTAAACAGGCCGTTAATTGCTCTTGCCAAATGCGAAATGTGACTGTTTTCATATGAAAAACGTCTATCCACACCCTCACATTGACGCGAATCGCCAAAGGCCTCGTTAACGTTTTTTGCGCAGCAGACCTTACGTGACTGGACCTTAACGCAAACGTAAGCTAAATAGTGCGCAAGAAACCGGCCGGGCCACTGTGCACATACCCAATCGCCTGCGAACGCTCCGGAGCCGCTATCATCGGAGCGGGTTTCGAAAACTGCAAAAGATCAACAATGGGCCGGCAAACGGCTGCAAGACGAGAAAAATCTGCTATGAGCGAAGCGCTTTCGATCCTTAACGAAGACGATCTCGTGGACGTCGTGTCCGCAACCGACGACAGCACGAAGAAAACCCAGTTCACCATCGGCGACCTCGCCAAGGAATTCGGCTGCACCCTTCGCACGTTGCGCTTTTATGAAGACAAGGGGCTCATCAACCCCAAGCGCGACGGGCTGAACCGCATCTATAACCGCCGCGACCGCGCCCGCCTCAAGCTGGTCCTGATGGGCAAGCGGGTCGGCTTCTCCCTCTCCGAAATCCGCGACATGCTGGATCTCTATGACCTGCGCGACGGCCAGGTCACCCAGCTGCGCGTCGCCCTGTCCCGCTTCAACGAGCAGATCGCCGTTCTGGAAGATCAGCGCAAGGATATCGAGCAGGCCATCGAGGAACTGTCCCGCACGGTCGAGATCGTTTCCGGGATGCTGAAACACAAGGAAGCCGAGGAGGCGTAAGCCGCTTTTCTTCCGCTGTTTTTTTCGAAACCGCCGACCGCATGGCCGGCGGTTTTCGTTTGCGCGTGTCCTTCCCCTTCTGCGAGAGAGCGATTCCCGCGACCGGGGATTCCCCGAAAATGCACACGCACCGTTTCCGGCCACCTCAAGACACTCCCAAAAGCTGTAAGGATTTTACGTTCGCGGTCACGCTGTGGAAGAACGGCAAATTTCCGCCCCCGTCGAAATCATGAAAAATGAGCTTCCGTGACACGAATACGTGTTCATACCTTCTCAAAATCATTCCCATCAGCATGTTTTAAGCGTAATTTTTTGCCATCCCTTCCGTTAGGAAACCACTTTACGGAGTCGAATTAGCCGCGTATATACAGCTCAAGGTGACGTTTACGGAAACGTAAGGTCGCGCAATGAACGGCAGATCTGGGAGGATTTCCATGCCGAGCTATACCGCTCCCGTCGATGACACGCTTTTCCTGCTGAAAGACGTTTTCGGTTACGAACGCTACTCCAACCTTCCCGGCTTTTCCGACGCCCCGCTCGATCTTGTGGAAGCGATCCTGCGCGAAGGCGGAAAGTTCGCCGAAGAAGTGCTGCAGCCGCTGAACCAGATCGGCGACAGCGAAGGTTGCAAGCGCAATGACGACGGCACGGTGACGACGCCGAAGGGCTTCCACGAGGCTTACAAGGCCTTCTGCGAAAACGGCTGGGGAACGCTTTCCGCCGATCCCGACTATGGCGGCCAGGGCCTGCCGCACACGCTGGCGACCGTCTTCAATGAATTCGCCTCGTCCGCCAACATGGCCTTTTCCATGTATCCGGGCCTGACCGCCGGCGCGGTCGCCGCACTGACAATCCACGGCACGGACGAGCAGAAGGAGAAATACCTTCCCAACATGATCGCCGGCACCTGGACCGGCACAATGAACCTCACCGAACCTCATTGCGGAACCGATCTCGGCCTCATTCGCACCAAGGCAGTGCCGCAGGCGGACGGCTCCTACAAGATCAGCGGCACCAAGATCTTCATCTCCGCAGGCCAGCACGATATGGCCGAAAACATCATCCATCTGGTGCTCGCCCGTATCGAGGGCGCACCGGAAGGCGTCAAGGGCATCTCGCTCTTCGTGGTGCCGCGAAACGCCATCGGCGACGACGGCTCCATCGGCGACAACAACGGCGTCTCCTGCGGCTCCATCGAGCACAAGATGGGCATCCACGGCAACGCCACCTGCGTCATGAACTATGACGGTGCCACCGGCTGGATGATCGGGGAGGAGAACAAGGGCCTGAAGGCCATGTTCACGATGATGAACGAAGCGCGCCTCGGCGTTGCGGTGCAGGGTCTTTCCCAATCCGAGGTCGCCTACCAGAACGCCGTCACCTATGCCAGGGACCGTGTTCAGGGTCGCGCACTCACCGGCCCGAAGAACCCGGACAAGCCGGCGGACCCGATCATCGTTCACCCGGATGTGCGCCGGACGCTGATGTCGATCCGTGCCTTCAACGAGGCTGCACGTGCCCTGGTGATCTGGACGGCGCTGCATGGCGACGTGTCGCACCGGTCGGACGACGAGAAGTCCAGGCAGTTTTCCGACGACATGATGGGCCTGATGACCCCGGTGCTGAAGGGTGTGCTGACGGACACCGGCTTTGCCAATGCGGTCAATGCCCAGCAGATGTACGGCGGGCACGGCTATATCGGCGAATGGGGCATGGAGCAGTTCGTGCGCGATGCCCGCATCGCCATGATCTACGAAGGTGCCAACGGCATTCAGGCGCTTGACCTTGTCGGCCGCAAGCTGCCGGCCAACGGCGGCCGGGCCGTCATGAGCTTCTTCAACGAGGTGAACAGCTTCCTGAAGGAAAACAGGGACAAAGAAGCGCTCGCGCCCTTCACCGGCCCGCTCAAGAAAGGCATGGACGACCTCCAGGCCGCCACAATGTGGTTCATGAACAACGCCATGAAGAACCCGGACAATGCCGGGGCCGGTTCGGTCGACTACATGCACCTCTTCGGCCTCGTGGCGCTCGGCTACATGTGGACGAAGATGGCAAAGACCATCCAGGAAAAGCTGGCGGACGGCGCAGGCGACAAGGCCCCCTGGCTGGAAACCAAACTGACCTTCGGCCGTTTCTTCATGGAACGCAGCCTTCCGGAAACGGCAGCCCACCTCGCCCGGATTTCCGCCGGGTCGGACACGATGATGTCGGTGGCCGCGGACGCCTTCTGAGGCTTTCGGGCCACCGGCAGCCCGATGGCGGAAAATTGAGCCCGCAGGTCGAACCCGGCCGCTATAGTCGCGTTCGGAATCGATTTGCCAAGGGGATTTTCAAGTTATGGCTGAATACGTTCTTCACTGCATGGCCCAGTCGGGACACTCCTACAAGGTGGCCCTGATGCTGGAATTGTGCGGCGCCGACTGGGAGCCGGAATGGGTGGATTTCTTCAACGGGGCGACCCGGACGGAGGAATTCCGCGACACGCTGAACGAGATGGGCGAAGTGCCTGTCCTGGTTCACGGCGACACCATCCTGACCCAGTCCGCCGTCATCATGGACGACCTGTTCGACAAATTCGGCAAGTTCGGCTGGGACGACGACGAAGAACGCCGCGAGATCCTGCGCTGGACCATCTTCGACAACCAGAAGGTTTCCGGCATGCTCGGCCCGCTGCGTTTCCTGCGCACGCTGATCAAGACCGGCGAGACGGACGTCACCAGGTGGCTGGACGGGCGGGCAAAATCCGCACTGGCCATCCTCGACAAGCACTTTGCGAAGAACGACTTCGCCATCGGCAAGAAGCCGACCAGCGCGGATTTCTCGCTCTGCAGCTACCTATTCTACGAGGGAGAGCTCGGGATCGATCTCGATGCTTATCCCAACGTCATGAAATGGCTGGAGCGGATCAAGGCTCTGCCCGGCTGGAAACATCCTTACGACCTCATGCCCGGCCACCCGTTGCCGGACCCCAAGTGAGGACCAACAGACCCTAGAGGAGGATCTGATGCCCGAAGCCTATATCTACGACCACGTCCGCACCCCGCGCGGGCGCGGCAAGAAGGATGGCGCGCTGCACGAAGTGCCGGCCGTCCGTCTTGCCGCAACTGCGCTGGAGGCCATCCGCGACCGCAGCGGTCTCGACACCACCAGGGTGGACGACGTCGTCCTCGGCTGTGTCGATCCGGTCGGGGAAGCCGGCGGCGACATTGCCCGCGCGGCGGTGTTCGCGGCCGGGTACGACAAGTCGGTTCCGGGCATGCAGATCAACCGTTTCTGCGCTTCCGGCCTCGACGCGGTCAACATGGCTTCGGCCCAGGTGATGTCCGGCCAGCACAAGCTGGTGATCGCCGGCGGCGTCGAAAGCATGAGCCGCGTCGGCCTCGGCGCCTCCGGCGGTGCCTGGCCGATCGAGCCGCAGGTGGCCATTCCCTCCTATTTCATGCCGCAGGGCGTCTCGGCCGACCTGATCGCGACCAAATACGGTTTTTCGCGCGACGACTGCGACGCCTACGCGGTCCAGAGCCAGAAGCGTGCCGCCAGGTCCTGGGACGAAGGCCGCTTCGCCAGGTCGGTCGTTCCGGTGAAGGACGTCAACGGCATCACCATCCTTGATCGCGACGAGCACATGCGGCCTGAGACCGACATGCAGTCGCTGGCCTCGCTCAATCCATCCTTCGAGATGATGGGCGCGATGGGCGGATTCGATGCCGTCGGCATCCAGGCCCATCCGGAGATCGAGAAACTCTCCCATGTGCATCACGCCGGCAACTCCTCCGGCATCGTCGATGGCGCGGCCGCCGTCCTCATCGGCTCCAGCACTGCCGGACGTTCCTCCGGCCTCAAGGCCCGGGCGCGCATCAAGGCCTTTGCCAATATCGGCTCCGAACCGGCCCTGATGCTGACCGGTCCGGTGGACGTGACCGAGAAGCTTCTGAAAAACGCCCGCATGGAAATGAAGGACCTCGATCTCATCGAGATCAACGAAGCCTTCGCCTCCGTCGTTCTGCGCTACCAGCAGGCCTTCGACCTCGACCCGGAAACCGTCAACGTCAATGGCGGCGCGATCGCCATGGGCCATCCGCTCGGCGCGACCGGTGCGATGATCCTGGGCACCGTTCTGGACGAACTGGAACGCCGGGACCTCAACACCGCCCTCATCACGCTGTGCATCGGCGCGGGCATGGGAACGGCCACCATCATCGAGCGGGTCTGAGCCATGATCAGCAACATCGACAGGGAGTTTGCCCAGATCAAGGACTACTGGTCGCCGCGCGTGGTGGCCGATGTCAACGATCAGAGCGTCAAGCTGGCGAAGCTGAAAGGCGAATTCGTCTGGCACGATCACCAGGACGAGGACGAGCTGTTCTTTATCGTCAGGGGAAGCCTCACCATCCGCTACCGCGACCGGGACGATGTCGTCCTGAATGCGGGGGACATGCATGTGGTGCCGAAAGGTGTCCAGCATAACCCGCTCGCGCAAGAGGAATGCTGGGTGATGCTGTTCGAACCCGCCGAGACAAAACACACAGGAGAGGTCGTCGTGGAAGGCACCAGAACGGCAGCGCAGCAGCGCGCCCACCTGTCTTCCGGCACCGCCTGATCCCGAGGAGGATTTTCAAGATGAGCTACAAGAATTTCACCGTTGAAACCGATGAGGACGGTCTTGCCCTGATCACCTGGGACATGACGGAGAAGTCGATGAACGTCATCGACCTTTCGGTCATGGACGAGCTGGACGCCATCGTCGACCAGATAGCAGGCGATGCGGCGATCAAGGGTGCCGTGATCACCTCCGGCAAGAGCGCCTTTTCCGGTGGCGCGGACCTGACCATGCTGGAAGGCCTGCTGCAGGACTTTCATGTAAAACGCGGCAAGGATCCGGAAGCGGCGGCAAAGGCCCTCTTCGATGGCTCGCGCAGGCTGTCGCAGATCTACCGCAAGCTGGAGACCTGCGGCAAACCCTTCGTCGCCGCCGTCGCCGGCACCTGCATGGGCGGCGGCACCGAACTGGCGCTCGCCTGCCACGGCCGCGTAGTCGACGAAGGCCTGAAGATGGGTCTGCCGGAGGTTAAGGTGGGCCTCTTCCCCGGCGCCGGCGGCACCCAGCGCGTCATGCGCATGACCGACGGCCAGCAGGGCATGCAGTTCCTGCTGCAGGGCAAGACCCTGCGTGCACCGCAGGCAAAGCAGATGAAGCTGGTGGACGAGGTCGCGCCGACGAAGAAGCTGGTGGCCACCGCCAAACGGATGCTGAAGGCGGGCGTCGATCCGGTGAAGGACTGGGACAAGAAGGGCTACCGCCTGCCGAACGGCAATGTCTATTCCCCGGCCGGTTTCCAGTTCTGGCCGGCGGCGAACGCGATCTACCGCCGCGAGACCTACGACAACTACCCGGGCGCCCGTTACCTGCTGCGCTCGGTGGTCGAAGGCCTGCAGCTGCCGATGGACCTCGCGCTGCAGGTGGAAAGCCGCTATTTCGCCAAGGTGCTGCAGGCACCGGAAGCTGCCAACATGATCCGCTCGCTGTTCGTCTCCATGCAGGAGCTGAACAAGCTGGCCCGCCGTCCGCTCGACCAGCGCCCGAACAAGATCAAGAAGATCGGCATTCTCGGTGCAGGTTTCATGGGTGCAGGCATTGCCTTTGTCACCGCACAGGCCGGCATCGACGTCGTCCTGATCGACCGCGACCAGGCGGCGGCCGACAAGGGCAAGGCGCATTCCGACGAGCTGATGAGCAAGGCGATCAAGCGCGGCCGCGGAACGGAAGAGGAAAAGGAAAAGCTCCTTTCCCGCATCACCGCCACCGTCGATTATGAAGCGCTTGCCGATTGCGATCTGGTGATCGAGGCGGTCTTCGAGGATCGCGAGATCAAGAAGGCTGTGACGGAGCAGGCCGAGGCGGTGATGAAGTCCCGCGCAATCTACGCCTCCAACACGTCCACCCTGCCGATCACCTCCCTGGCACAGGCCTCCAAACGGCCGAAGAACTTCATCGGCATCCACTTCTTCTCGCCCGTCGACAAGATGATGCTGGTGGAAGTGATCCTGGGCAAGCGGACCTCCGACCGGGCGCTCGCCATGGCGCTCGATTACATCAAGGCCATCAAGAAGACCCCGATCGTCGTCAACGACAGCCGCGGCTTCTACACCTCGCGCGTGGTCATGACCTATATCCGCGAGGGCCTGATGATGCTGGCGGACGGCGTTCCGGCGGCAATGATCGAGAATGCCGGCAAGATGGCCGGCATGCCGGTCGGCCCGCTGTCGCTCGGCGACGAAGTGGCACTGGACCTGGCCTGGAAGATCGTCTCGGCCACCCGCAAGGATCTCGGCGTGAAATACGTCGAAGGCCCGCTCGACAACATCCTGGAGGAGATGGTGGTCAAGCAGGAGCGCTTCGGCCGCAAGAACGGCAAGGGCTTCTATGACTACAAGGGCAAGGACAAGAGCCTGTGGCCCGGCATCCCGGAAGTCACCGGTCAGCCGAAGCCGGCCGAGAGTTTCAATATCGAGGAGCTGAAGCAGCGCCTTCTGGTGATGCAGGCGCTGGAAACCGCCCGCATCTTCGAGGAAAAGTGCCTGACGGATGTGCGCGAGGCGGATGTCGGCTCGATCCTGGGCTTCGGCTTTGCCCCCTATACCGGCGGCACGCTCAGCTATATCGACATGATGGGCACGGCTGCCTTCGTGGACCTCTGCAAGAAGTTCACCCGCAAATGGGGCCCGCGCTTCAAGCCGAACAAGCTGCTCAAGGAAATGGCCAAGGAGAACGCGACCTTCTACGGCAAGTTCCCGCCCAAGCCCGAGGAAAAGGTCCGCGACGCCGCCTGACCTCAGACCATGCCGCCCCTGCAAATGGGGCGGCATGGTCATTCATGTGCCGCCGCTCACCTTATCTGTTTGCAAATTACGACAGAACTTGATCCAGTCTGACTTGTCATGCAAAGTTCCAGAGACAATCTGGGATCGTCCTGCAGGAGACAATGATGGCGCTTGAAGGCGAGTGGGCGCGCTCCGATGTCTTCCGCGTTTTGCGCGACATCTGTTCAAATGCGAACTTGGACTGGCCTTACATGGCCCGGCGCTACAATTTCGACCTCGCCAGCCTCGACGACCCGCAGGGCGTGGTTCCGGTCCCGGCCTGGCACGCCGTGTTCGAACATGTAGCGGACGCGTTTGGCAATGATGCCGTCATGTTCGACCTCTTCAACTCCGTCGACATCGGCTGTTTTTCGATCTTCGACTATCTGTTCGCCTGCGCGCCCACCTTGCGCGACGCCTGCCAGGCCTGGGTCCGCTTCAGCCCGATCCGCACAAATGCCTACCGCTTGAAATTCGAGGAGGACGAGACCGGCGGATTCGTCGAATGGCCGATCCTGGAAGGACGCGGCGAATGGCGGCAGAACATGTTCGCCCGCATCGGCTGGGCGACTCAGCAGATCGAGCATGCACTCGACATGTCCGTGCCGCCCATCATCATCGAGCTGGCAACGGCAGCGCCCGCCAACACTTCCAACTTTCAGAAGAAGTACCAGGGGCGCATCAGGTTTGGCGCCTCGCAAAACCGGATCTGCTTTCCGCGTGCCCTGCTTTCGCGCCCCCTGCGCCGCAACGACAGCCATCTCTACGAAATCATTCTTGCGTCGGCCACGACCGAAATGGACCGGTTCGGCCAGATGGAATCGCCGCTTTCCCGGATTGCCAACGAACTCGCCGCCAACCTCGTCAACGGCGCCAGCACCCTTCCCATGATCGCGGCAAAACTCGGAATGTCGCAACGGGGCGTGCAAAGACTCCTGGAAAAGGAAGGCACAAGTTTTCGCAAGCTCAGCGAGGAAATCCGCCGTTCGGCCGCCGAAAGATACCTGCGCGGTACAGACTTGCCGATGAAGGAAATCGCCTATCTTTTGGGTTTTTCCGAACTGTCCACTTTTTCGCGTGCCGTGAAAACCTGGTTCGGGATGTCGCCGAAAAAAGTGCGTGAGTCATCCGGCGGAAGGACCGGCGGGACAGTTGCCGCGGTTTCGCCCGGTGCATCGCCGTCCGCGGACACACCGGCTCCCGGCCCCAGAAAGTTCCGGGTCAAGGTCGCTGCCGCAGCCGACAGCTGACTGCCAACGTCTGGCTTGAAACCGTTATGGGAATGTTGGCACGGAGAAGACTTCGGGCTTGCTCCTCCGTGCCAAGGTTTTTCCATTGTCCGGCAAAGCGGCAGAGCGGCGCTCTGAAAACTTCGTCGGTGCCGGCTTCAGAACGACCAGGTATGAGAGCAGGTCGCCTGGGCCGATGGGGCCATGTTGCAACGTGATGTTTTTTTGGTCCGGGTGTTCACACCGGTCGTTCATTGCAACTAGAGAGAAGCGGGACGCAGGAGATTGTGGGAATAACCAGCGCCTTGTTTCGCTTTCCTGAAATTATTGGTAACCCGCGGAAGTAGCAAAGTCTTTGGCCAGTTGCGTACAGGATTTAGCCAATTACGCCAGGTAAGGAGTTTCTGCCGGGACTCCACATGACCAAAAGCAGACCAATGGATTGGGGACTCGACGCCGTTCACATTGTAATTGGCATCGATTGTTCCTAACTTCCACCCATGAGCGAAGACCACCATCCGCGGGAGAAACACATGAGCGACACCGGCCTGAGCCGCTTCCTTGGCGGCTCGCCCGCGCAGGTGCTGTTGCGGCTCGTGTTCCTTTCCTTTGTCGTCGGAATCGTTCTGTCGGCGCTCAACCTCGATCCGCTCGATCTGGTCGACTTCGCCGTGAATTTTGTCGAGCGGCTCTGGAACATGGGCTTTGAGGCAATCGGCCGACTGGGCAATTACCTCGTCATCGGCGCGATCGTCGTTGTGCCGATCTGGCTCGTCAGCCGCATTCTCGCAATGGGCAAGACGCGCTGAAGACGGTGCTTGCCGTGCGGTGCAGGGTCAGGTGCCGGTCGGCCAGTTCACCGATATCCGTCGAATAACCGCCGCCCAGAACTCCAGCCAGCGGAATTCCGGCGGCTCGCACGGTTTCAATCACATAGAGATCACGTCGGCGCAGGCCTTCCCGGGTCATCGCCAGGCGCCCGAGCCGGTCGCCCAGATAGGGATCGACCCCGGCATTGAAGAAGACGATGTCCCAACCGGTGCTCTCCAGGAGGTCGGGCAAGGTCTCGTCGAGCACCGCGAGATAGACTTCATCGCCAGTCCCGTCGGCCAGACCGATATCCAGATGCGACGGCACCTTGCGCAGCGGATAGTTCTTCTCCGAATGCATGGAGAAGGTGAAAATGTCGGGATCACCCTGAAAAATGTCGGCGGTGCCGTCGCCCTGATGGACATCGAGATCGATCACCAGCGCCCTTCGAATGGCGCCGTCCGCCTGCAGGACCCTGATTGCCACGGCGACATCGTTGAAGACACAGAACCCCGCGCCTTGAGCCCGCCGGGCGTGATGGCTTCCGCCGGCAGTGTTGCAGGCAATGCCGTGTTCGAGCGCAAGATATCCTGTCAGCACCGTTCCGCCGGTGGCGCAGCGGGCGCGCAGGGCAATGTCCTCGCGCATCGGAAATCCGATTTCCCGAGCAGTCTTTTCCGGTACTCGTGAATTGAAGACCTGGTCGACATAGGTGGCCTCGTGGGCCAGAGCCACCCATTCGAAAGGTGCCGGCCGGGGCCGGAAGAACGGCGCCTCCCCCAGAAGGCCTTCCTTGCGGATGAGATCGGCTACCGCGCTGAACTTGTCCATCGGAAAGCGATGGTCGGCGGGAAGCTTCGCGCAATAGGCGGGATGGTGGACGATCGGCAGGTTCATCACGCCGCAATATAGGCCGTCTTTTGCCCGCGAACACCCTTCCTCTCCAAGATCCGGTGCCATCACTGCATGGGGCGAATACCCGGTATGTACGGAAAGGAATTGACGCGGCTGGGCAAGCCGGACAAGAAGGTCTGCCCAATTGACGAGCAACCCATGTCCCACGCTACTTCTCCCGGCAGTCCGGCCGGGCTTGCCTTTGCGGTCACGCACCGGTCGGTCCTTGCGATCGCAGTGCCGATGACCCTCGGTTACCTGTCGACGCCGCTGCTCGGTATTGTCGACATGGCGGTGATCGGGCGCCTCGGCGACGCGGCGCTTCTCGGCGGTATTGCCCTTGGCGGCATCATCTTCGACCTGGTATTCACGACATTCAATTTCGTGCGCTCCGGCACGACCGGCCTGACGGCACAGGCCTTTGGCGCCAGCAACGAGGAAGAAATCAGGGCAACGCTGCTGCGGGCATTCGTGATCGCGGTCTTCGGCGGTCTTGTGGTCATCGCTTTCAACGCACCGATCCGGGAGGCCGGCCTCTGGTTTCTGGGCGGCAGCGCCGACGTGCAGACGGCCACGCAGCGATATTTCGACGTCCGCATCCTCAGCGCCCCCTTCCTTTTGATGAACTACGCCATTCTCGGCTGGTTCATCGGTCTGGGTCGCGCCGGCACCGGATTGGCGCTACAGCTGGTGCTGAACGGTCTCAACATCATTCTCAGCGTCTGGTTCGTCGTCGGCCTCGACTGGAGCGTGGAAGGTGCCGCCTGGGCGACGGTCCTCAGCGAAGTCGCAGCGGCGTTGCTCGGGCTCGCGCTGGTCTTCGTCTCGACGAGGAACGGCGCATGGCCGGGCCTTGCCGTTATCTTCGACCGCCGCCTGCTTCTGCGCATGATGGTCCTCAACCGGGACATCATGATCCGATCCTTTGCGCTGCTCTATGCCTATGCCTTCTTTGCGGCACGCTCTGCGGAGCAAGGCGACATCGTGCTGGCGGCAAACGCGATCCTGGAAAAATTCATCGTGGTCTCCGGCTATTTCCTTGACGGGCTAGCGACGGCGGCGGAGCAGTTGGCCGGCCGTGCCGTCGGCGCCCGCAACCGGACGGCCTTCGACCGCACACTCAAGCTGACGGCCCTTTGGAGCTTTGCGCTTGCGGCCATTCTGGCCCTGATCTTCTCTCTCTTCGGCTCCTCGATGATCGCGTTCATGACCACGGCGGAAGAGGTGCGCGACGTCGGCGAGACCTATCTGATCTGGGCTGTTTTCGCTCCGCTTCTTGGCGTGCTTGCCTTCCAGATGGACGGGATTTTCATCGGCGCCACCTGGTCGGAAACCATGCGCAACATGATGCTGGTCTCGCTCGCCGTCTTTGTCGCCGCTTACTACGCGTTGTTTCCCGTGCTCGGAAACCATGGCCTGTGGATTGCCATGGAGCTGTTTCTCGGCATTCGCGGATTGACGCTCCTTGCCGCCTGCCGGAAACGGGCCGACAGAACCTTTGCCGTGTCGTGAAGGCGGGGCTTCTATATTTTTTTCGACGCCCAGGCCTCGACATCGGCATCGCGCGCTTCGCGCAAGGACGACAGCCCGTGACGGTCCAGATTGGCCGACAGACCCGACAGGATTTCATCGACAAGAGCGAGCCCCTTGAAGACAAGGGCGGAATAGAGCTGGAGCAGATCGGCGCCTGCCGTGATCTTGGTCCAGGCAGTTTCCGCACTGTCGATGCCGCCGACACCGATGATGGGAAGTTCCGGCCCCGCAAGCCGGCGCGCTCTTGCCAGCATGATCGTGGACCGACGGAAGAGCGGCGCTCCCGAGAGACCGCCGGTCTCCTGTGCCGGTCCCTTGCCGCTCAACCCATCCCGGCTGATCGTGGTGTTGGAGACGATTAGTCCGTCGACATTCTTGGAAAGCACTTCCTCCACGATGTCCTGAAGGTCCCCATCCGCAACATCCGGCGCGATCTTCAACAGCACCGGCACCCGGCGGCCGAGGCGGCTTGTACACTCGTCGCGGGCTGAAATCACCCGCGTCAGCAGGTCCGCAAGTGCGGAGCGCGCCTGCAGGTCGCGCAGGCCAGGCGTGTTCGGCGAGGAGATGTTCACTGTGAAATAGGAGGCCATGTCGGCGAAGGCATGAATGCCGGCAACGTAATCGGCGCTGCGATCCGCCGCATCCTTGTTCGCGCCGACATTGATGCCGACGATGCCACTGAGGCGCTTGCGGGCTTCAAGCCGCCGGCGCAGGGCGTCGTGGCCTTCGTTGTTGAAGCCGTAGCGGTTGATCACCCCCCGGTCTTCCGGCAGGCGGAAAACGCGCGGACGCGGATTGCCGGGCTGCGGCTTAGGCGTCACCGAGCCGACTTCCGTGTAGCCGAAGCCCAGCTTCAGGAGAGCGTCGGGCACTTCACCGTTCTTGTCGAAGCCGGCCGCCATGCCGACGGGATTGGGAAAGGCAAGGTCCCAGAGCGGAACGGAAAGGCGCGGATCAGCAAATGCCTTGCGTGCCGGCAGCAGTCCGCTCCTAAGGCCCAGGACAGTCGCCCGGTGTGCGGTCTCCGCGTCAAGGCATTGCAGTCCCTTCAGGGCGGCGCGCTCGATCAGGGGCAAACTCATCGGTCCAGCTCCGGGAAGACGTGCATGCCATCCGAGGCAAGCGGCAGATCTTTCACCCATGTCGCCGACGCCGGGTCCAGCTCTGCATAGAGATGCGGGAAGAGGTCCCCACCGCGCGATGGCTCCCATTTCAGGGTATCGCTGAAACGGTCGCAGTCGAATGCGGCAAGCAGCAGATCCGTCTGGCCGGCAAAATGCCTCGCAGCCGTCTCGCGCACCTGGTCACCGGTCGAGAAGTGGATGAAGCCGTCGGCAAGATCGACCGGCGCTCCCTTGAAGACACCCTGCACTTCCGCCTCCTGCCAGAGGGATCGCGGCACAATCTTGAAAATCAAACGCATCTCTTCGCCCTGCTTGTTTCCGGCCGCAGCCGGAGCGGACACTACTCAGCGGACGTCGTGCAAACAAGGCACGCGACGGATTTCTGGCCTTCGCTTTGAATTTTGACCGGGAAAAACCATATGCGCCGGCAGGGATTTATTCCTTTTGCAGCACAATCTGGAACCGGCACACGTGCTTTCGCATGACAAAGTCTGGGCGGCCATCGACGCCCTTGCCTCGCAGAACGGCCTTTCGCCGTCCGGCCTCGCCCGCCTGGCCGGGCTCGACCCCACCACCTTCAATCCCTCCAAGCGCGTTGCCGGGGACGGGCGGCCGCGCTGGCCGTCGACGGAATCTCTTGCAAAGATACTCGCTGTGACCGGCGACGCCTTTCTGCCGCTTTATCGCGATGGTGCCATCGTCGTCGTGTCCCCTTCCGCTCCAACCGGTTCTGAAGACCGGCTGCTCATTCAACCGCGGCAGGGAGATCCTGGTCTGTTCGAGTTTCTGGAAGACACCGCGACCAGCATCAAAGTTCGGGCAGTCGGGAACAAAACGCAGACAATTCATATTCGGTACTCGGCAATTGCGTGGTCAGCCCGTATTATCTGGGCGAGCCAGTAATTGAGCCTGAAATGCCGGTATCGAAAAGATGAAGCTTCAGCCGTTCCTGACGCCCCTTGTTCTGCTGATCGCCGCCGGTGGTCTGGTCGGCTGGTTGTTGCTGGCCGATCCGCCTGCCGTGCCTCCCACTGACGAAGGCGCGATCGCTGCCACGGATATCCCGGCCGGCGAAGCTTCACCAGAACCGGTAGAGGTCGCCCAGGCTGACAACGTGACCCGCGGGCCACAAGCTCCCACGGCAGCAACGGTCCCGCTGCCAAACGAGATCCGAAATGTGTCGCCGGATGGCGTCACGGCACCGAAGGTCAGCGGCGAACTGAAACGCATAGAGCCTTCCAAGAGATATCTTGAACTCAAGGACCCGCCGGTGGAACCGGTACCGGACGGCCCGCTGGAACTGGCCCGCGTGCAGGTTCTGGATGGTGGCCATATCAGGTCGGACCGGTTGACCGTAACGCTGGCCCATATCGTCCCGATGAAATCCGAGGAGACCTGTGTGACGCGCCTCGGTGAACCATGGCCGTGTGGCGCGCGCGCCAGAACATTCCTGCGCGGGCTGATCCGGCAACTGAAGATCACCTGCGAAAAGATCGAGGAAACCGGGCCTCGGCAGATCCTGGCAACCTGCAGCCGCGGCAGCTTTGACCTCAGCACCCGGCTCGTCCGCTATGGCTGGGCCGATCCGGCGCCGGATGCACCGCCTGAGCTTTTTGCTCTGGCCGAACAGGCCAGGGAGAAAAAAATCGGCAAATGGCAGTCGGAATGGCTGAACGAGTTGCCGGCTTCCAGCTGGGACAACGATGCGACCGCCGCGCTGCCGGGTCTTGAGCAACTTGAGCCGGTAATCGTCGAATGGAGCCTGCGAACCGATCCCGACCAACTGGAGAGCGTGCCCCTTTCAGAGGAAACGGCAGTTTCCCCGCCAAGCGCACAATAGCGGTTTGAACCAAGCAGGGACCCCGCAATACCAGTGCGAAACGGCACGGCGTTTCCCCCTGACCCGAAGGCCTCAGCGGAGGTGTCCGGTATTTCGACGAGCACAAGAAGTCGGCTTAAGGCAGTTTTCGATCGCGTTGGCGCAATGACAGTGCCCGGCACACCGCTTAAGCTCCAGGCTGGATCCCAACCATTCCTGGAGCTTTTTCATGCCTTTTTCGCAAACCGTCGGCATTATCGGAGGAAGCGGTCAGCTCGGCAGTGCCATCGCAACCGCCTGGCTTGACAGCCGTACCGTCGCGCCGGAAAAACTCTGGATCTCGAACCGGTCCGGTTCCACAAGCGCCTTTGACGCCTGGCCCGGGGTCAAGGTGACCGCTTCAAATCAGACACTGGCGGAAGCATGCGACGTCATTATTGTTTCCGTCCCGCCGGCGGTCCTTGAAAGCGCCCGCATCTCTGCACCGGAAAAACTCATCGTTTCGGTCGTGGCGGGTGTCTCGATTGAACGGCTGCAGGAACTCACCGGTTCCGCCCGGATTGTAAGGGCCATGTCCAGTCCGGCAGCGGGACTGCAACTTGCCTATTCCCCCTGGTACGCCGCACCAGCGGTTTCGGAGCAAGACCGGACGACCGTCACCACCCTCTTGAGCGCCTGCGGACCGGCGGACGAAGTTCCGGGCGAAGCCCAGATCGAGGTCTTCACCGCCATCACGGGCCCCGTGCCGGGCTTCGTCGCTCTCTTTGCCGATTGCCTCGTGCAATATGCCGAGAAAAAGGGCATCGCACCGGAGGTTGCCGTCAGGGCGGTCAAACAGCTGTTTTTATCGAGCGGCCGAATAATGGCAAAGGGCGAAAGTGCGCCGGCCACACATGTCAGGGAAATGATCGAATACGCGGGAACGACGGCCGCCGGGCTCGTCAAACTGCAGGAAAGAGATCTTGCCGGCCTGATCGGCGAAGGCCTTGAGGCAAGTGTCGAGCGGGTTCGGACGATCGCCGGGCAGAATTGACTGAAGAAGGGGCCGCATTCCGACGGACTCGATCGGCATGAAAAAGGCGGCGCTCGATTGCGCCGCCCCCCGTTTGGCTTGCCGTCAGGCGGTCAGTTCGCCGGCGAGCGCCTTGCGGATCAGTTCGCGGGTCTCGGCAATGCCGTAGAGCGCCACGAAGGAGCCGAAGCGCGGGCCCTTTT
>ENA-ORCZ01000233-ORCZ01000233.1-marine-metagenome-genome-assembly--contig:-NODE-233-length-34795-cov-4.478397_pt1 | contig 34795 bp, 30 predicted proteins | sample MGYA00237785_ERZ508519 | MGnify/ENA primary metagenome ERZ508519 (study PRJEB26189, sample SAMN06268790) | marine metagenome | isolation source: Bioluminescent Bay, La Paraguera, Puerto Rico | place...
GACTTCGGTTTCCTTGCCGTCCTTCGTGCCCTTGACCAGATCACCGATGCAGGTTTTGCCGGTATAGTCCGGTGCCAAGGAACTTGGGTCCGGCAGGCAGGCCTTGACGACCTTGAGCGGCACGACTTCGAGGCCCTCGGCAGTCGTGACAGGTTTTTCCGACAGCAGGCCGATATTGTTCAGGACCGTGAAGACATTGACGTAGTGATCGCCAAAGCCCATCCAGAAGCGCACATTTGGCACATCAAGGTTCTGGGACAGCGAATGGACTTCGTCATGGCCGGTCATGAAGGTCTGGCTTTCGCCGACGACTGGCATGTCCCAGATCTTTTTGACTTCGAACATCTTGTTGGACTGCCACTTGCTGTCCTGCCAGGAATAGACCGTGCCGGTAAATTCGCGGAAGTTGATTTCCGGATCGAAGTTGGTGGCAAAGTATTTGCCGTGGCTGCCGGCATTGATGTCGATGATGTCGATTGACTCGATCTTGTCGAAATAGTCTTCGACGGCCAGTTTGGCATAGGCGTTGACCACACCCGGATCGAAACCAACGCCGAGGATTGCGGTCACGCCAGCGGCCTCGCACTCGGCACGGCGTTTCCATTCATAGTTGGCATACCATGGCGGGGTTTCGCAGATTTTGTCCTGCTCTTCATGGATGGCGGTATCGAGATAGGCGACACCGGTTTTGATGCAGGCCGACATGACCGGCATGTTGATGAAGGCAGAGCCGACATTGATGACGATTTTGACGCCGGTTTTTTCGATCAGGGCTGCGGTGGCATCCACATCGGTGGCATCCAGTGCGTGGCCTTCAAGAACGCCTTGGTTCTTGAGCGCCTTCTTTTCATGGATGCTGTCGATGATGGCTTGGCATTTGGATGCCGTGCGTGATGCGATATGAATATCGCCAAGCACGTCATTATGCTGTGCGCATTTATGTGCAACGACCTGGGCGACGCCACCTGCGCCGATAATCAGAACATTCTTTTTCATGTCGGGCCAAAAACTCCCCTGTTTTGAGAGGTGGGGAAATCACTTTCCCCGGTTCGCTATGAAAACTGCGCTTTCGTGATTTTACGAAAGGCTCGAAACGTAGTCGTCAAAGGTGAACTCACGCACGATGCGCTCTGTTCCGTCGAGTTCCCGGATCACGATGGACGGCATGCCGACCCCGTTAAACCAGTTCTTTTTCACCATGGTGTAGCCAGCCGCATCCTGAATGGAGATACGGTCGCCGACCTTGATCTCGTTCTCGAAATCAAATTCGCCAAATACGTCACCGGCAAGGCAGGACTTGCCGCAAATCATGTAGGAATGATCGCCCGTGTTGGGCAGCACCTTGGCATTTTCGCGATAGATCAGAAGATCAAGCATGTGGGCTTCGATCGAGCTATCGACGATGGCAAGGTTTTTGCCATTGAACAGGGTATCAAGCACGGTGACCTCAAGGGTGGTGCTTTTGGTGATCGAGGCTTCGCCGGGCTCAAGATAAACCTGCACGCCGAATTTCTCCGAAAAGGCCTTGAGGCGTGCGCAGAATTTATCGAGCGGATAGTTATCCCCGGTAAAGTGAATGCCGCCACCGAGGCTGACCCATTCGACGCGTGACAGAAGCGAGCCGAATTTGTCTTCGATATCGTTCAGCATGCGATCAAACAGATCAAAGTCGGCATTTTCGCAGTTATTGTGGATCATGAAGCCGGAAATCTGATCCATCACCGCTTCGACCTTGGCAACGTCCCATTCGCCCAAGCGCGAGAACGGGCGGGCCGGATCGGCGAGATCAAAGCTTGAGGTCGAGACCTGCGGGTTCAGGCGCAAACCACGGACAATGCCCGATGCCTGATCGGCAAAGCGGGTCAGCTGGCTGATGGAATTGAAGATGATCTTGTCGGCATTTTCGATGACCTCAGCGATTTCATCATCGGAATAGGCAACACTGTAGGCGTGCGTTTCCTTGCCGAATTTCTCACGGCCCAGCTTCACTTCATAGAGTGACGAAGAGGTGGTGCCATCCATGTATTCCGACATGAAGTCAAATACCGACCAGGTCGCAAAGCATTTAAGCGCCAGCAACGCCTTGGCACCGGAATGTTCGCGCACATAGGCGATTTTTTCCATGTTGCGCAGCAGCTTGGACTTGTCGAGGAGGTAATAGGGCGTTGCGGGCATGAAGGGCTCTCTACAACTATGTCACGGGAAATATGGGTGAACTCGGAACGCGCGATCAGGCCTTTGTGTTCCGGGTTTGGGCAAAATCACCAAATTGGTGGGGGCACGCGCGCGTCTAGTGATCGGCCTGACGGTGCGTCATCCAATAGACGGAGACAGATAAACTGTATTCATTCATCAGATGCCTCCATCCTTCGGGTTGTTGCCAATGCGTTTTGCTGCGTCCCAATAGCAGCGGGGGCGGGGGCGGTCAATACTGCAATGTCGCCTTTCTTAGGCGATTTCGCGCGTCTGTGCATGTTGTGGTTTCATGACGGTTTGATCAAGGGGCAATCGCATTGATTTCCAAACCCTATTGCCCCATCTGTTGATCATGGGGCGCATTCATGATTACCATCGTGTTGTCCGCCCTTAACACGGATACATTCAGACGGAGGAGGCCCATGTCACCTGCACCTGTAAGTGTTGACCATCTTGCTTTTCCGACCCGCGATCTTGAAGCCACCGACCATTTTTATGCCAAGGTGGTGGGCGCGACACTTGTTCATGCGGAAAGTGGCTACAGCCCGTCGTGGAAATCCGATTATTTGCTGATTACCTATGCGCTGCCCGATGGCACGCGGCTGTCATTTTATGACTGGCCGGCCGATACCGGGCCTTATCCCGATGATCCGAACATGCCCGATGATGTGTTTCATATCGGGTTGCGCTGTGCCGCCCCGCGCGATGTGATTTCCTGGCAAAACCACCTGTTCCAGCACAAGGTTGTCTATCACAGCGAGGATGACGGCAAGTCGCGCCGGCTTTATATGCGCGATCCGAACGGTATCCGGTTTGAAATTTTTGCCTCCGAAATCGCCAAATCCGGCGAGGACCACGAAGGGAATGCGCGTTCCGTCATGGGGGAATGGCAAAAGATTTCCGGCAGTTAAGCCGCTAGGACGGGCAGGGCCCCGTGCTTTGACGGATGATCAGTTCGGTCGGGATAATCACCGGGCCACTGTCATGATGTGATGACGGGATTTTTGACCCCAGCCGATCGAGCAGCAATGCAATCGCCTGTTCGCCCAGACGGCGGCGCGGTTGGCGCACGGTGGTGATTGGCGGATCATAGGCCGCGGCGTGCGGGATATCGTCAAAGCCGACAACCGATAGATCGTGCGGGATGCGAAGCCCGACTTCCTTGGCCGCGACAATCACCCCGATCGCCATGCCGTCACTGGCGCAACAGACCGCGGTGGGCCTCGTTTTGGCATCTGCCAACAGGGCACGACCGGCGGCAATGCCGGAATCGATGGAAAAATCACCGCGATAAATCAGGTTTGGCTCGCTGGTGATGCCCGCCGATTTCAGAGCGCGACGATATCCGGTCACGCGGTCCGTGGTCAGGATGTTGCCCGTTGGGCCACTGACATGGGCGATGCGGGTGTGGCCGAGATCAATCAGATGGTTGGTCGCAACAAAGGATGCCTCGTCATTATCGATGATGACGGTTGGCAAGGCACATCCCGGAATGCGTTCGCAGGCAATCACCACCGGTGGTGTGGCGTTTGGCGGGGCCTTGGCAAGTGGTGCCGGGAGCCTGCCATTGAGCAGGATCATCGCATCGGCCTGATTGCTGCGCAGATAGGCGGCATAGGTTGCTTCGCGTTCGGGATCGTTTTTAGTGTCACCAATCAGGACATTGTAGCCCGCCTGGCTGGCGCCCTTTTCGATGCCGGAGAGAATCGACGAGAAGAAAGGGTTTCCGATATCGGGTACGAGCAAAAGGATCATGCCCGAACGGTTCAGACGCAGGTTCCGGGCCATGACGTTGGCGGTGTAACCGGTCGCGGCGATGGCAGTTTGCACTCTTTCGCGTGTGGTTTCGGAAACCACATCGGGTTTGTGCAAGGCCCGGCTGACAGTGGCAATAGACACCCCTGCCTGACGGGCAACATCTTCTATCGTCGCGATTTTTTCACTCATTCTTCTTCCTACTCCGCCGGTTGCAGGCTGTCCAGCGGCATTGCATGTCCGTTTGGGGAGGTGATTTTGATCACTGTGACGTAAATGTAAAGGTTTACATCGAAAATGAAAACGTTTACACAGGGCTTAATCAAGAGTTGATCGCAAAAAATGCGACGCTAGGGAGGATATATTCATGACGGATGCGGCTGTTCACGCCGTTAATCCCGATCAGCAGGCGCGCGTGCGGCTGTCCGGTCGGGAGATTTGCAAGTCATTTGGCCCGGCACAGGTGCTTTTCGATGTTTCCATCGATCTGCGCGCCGGCGAGGTGCATGCGCTTTTGGGTGAAAATGGTGCGGGCAAATCGACCTTGGTGAAAATCCTGTCTGGCTATCATCAGCCGACCAGTGGCGCGCTTAGTCTTGATCAGACTGCGGTCACGTTTGAAGACAGTGAAGTTGCCGAAAATCATGGCGTCATCCTGATCCATCAGGAACTGAACCTGGCCGAGCAACTGACCGTTGAAGAAAACATTTTCCTTGGGCGCGAGATCAAGCGCGGCTGGTTCCTTGATAAGGCCGCGATGCGGTCGGAGGCCCAAAAGCTTTTGGATCAATTGCAATGCGATGTTGATCCGCGTGCACGTATCAAAGACCTTGCCGTGTCGGACCGGCAGATGGTCGAGATTGCCAAGGCGCTTTCGAAAAACGCCGATATCCTGATCCTCGATGAACCAACCGCGGTCTTGACCGGGCGCGAGGTTGATATCTTGTTTGATCAGATCAAACGCCTGCGCGAGCAGGGTGTTGCGATCCTTTACATTTCCCACAAGCTTGACGAGATCAAGGCGATTGCCGACCGGGTGACGGTTCTGCGTGACGGGCGCCTGATCACGACCGAGCCGGTGGCCGATGTGGAAAAAGATGACATGGCACGCCTGATGGTGGGGCGTGACATCAAACAGATGTTCCCCGACCGCGCGCCGGTTGAGGCCCATGATGTTGCCATGTCTGTCCGCAACGTATCCGTTGACGGGCAGGTGCGTGATGCCAGTTTTGATTTGCGGCGCGGTGAAGTTCTGGGCTTTGCCGGGATTGTCGGGGCCGGGCGGACAGCCTTGATGGAGGCGATCATTGGCCTGCGCGACAGATCATCTGGCGAGATTGAACGCAATGGTGAGCCGGTTTCGATCCGCAGCCTGCAAGATGCCAAGAAATGCGGCATTGCCTATCTGACCAAGGATCGCAAGGGCAGCGGGTTGTTGCTGAATATGGATATGCGGCCGAACCTGACTTTGCTGGCACTGGAAAAATTCGGGACTTTCATTATCGACCGCAAGGCCGAAGAAGCCGCCCTTGAAAGCGCGATTGAGGCCTTTGACATTCGCGCGGCCGATCCGAAAACCAAGGTCGGTGATTTTTCCGGGGGTAACCAGCAAAAGCTGTTGCTGGCCAAAGTCATGGAAACTGACCCGGAAGTCGTGATCATCGACGAGCCGACGCGCGGCATCGATATCGGCACCAAAAGCCAGATTTATCATTTCATCGGCGATCTTACCAAACGCGGTAAATCCGTCATTCTCCTGTCGTCCGAAATGCCGGAAATGCTTGGCCTGTCTGATCGCATCGCGGTCATGGCGGCGGGCCGGATTACCGGCATTCTTGAAGGCAACGACCGCAATGAGCATGAAATCATGCGGCACGCGACAGGAATTTCAGGCAAGCAGGGAGTGTCTGTTCATGAGTAGCCTTGAGCGCACTGAAGCGTCGACTTCGGGTGGTTTCAAGATCGATTTCAAAGCCCTGGGTCCGTTTTTGGCCCTTGTTGGCCTGTTTGTTCTGGGAACGGGCATCAATGATGCGTTCCTGAGCGGTGGCAACCTTTCGAATATTTTCACCCGTGCGGCCTTTATCGGCATCATTGCGGTGGGCGCGACCTTTGTAATCACCGCGGGCGGGATTGACCTTTCGGTCGGTTCGATGGCGGCGTTTATTTCGGGCGCGATGATTGTCGTGATGAATACGCTGGTCGCCACACTGGGTGCCGGGGTCGAGACGGTTCTGATTGGTATTCTTGTCAGTGTGTTGCTGGGGATTGCGGCCGGGGCCGTTAATGGCCTTGTCAGCACCAAGGGCAAGATCGAAGCGTTTATCGTGACGCTTGGCACGATGGGGATTTACCGGTCGCTTGTGACCTATATGGCCGATGGCGGCACGCTGTCGCTTGATTTTGATGTGCGCGGTGTTTATCGCCCGGTCTATTACGGCGATGTGCTGGGCATGCCCGTACCGGTGATTGTGTTCTTTGCCGTGGCGGTTGCGGGCTATGTTCTGCTGAACATGACGCCGTTCGGGCGGAAATGCTTTGCGATTGGCTCAAACGAGCAGGTTGCGCGTTATTCGGCAATCCATGTCGACCGTGTGAAGACGCTGACCTATGTCATTCAGGGGCTGTGCGTATCGGTTGCGACCATCATTTACGTGCCGCGTCTTGGGTCGGCCTCAAGCTCGACCGGGGTGCTTTGGGAACTTGAAGCCATTGCTGCCGTGATCATTGGCGGCACGATGCTTAAGGGTGGCTATGGCCGGATCTGGGGCACGGTGATCGGCGCGATCATGCTGACCACCATTGGCAATATTCTGAATTTGACGGATGCGATCAGTAACTATCTGAACGGAGCAGTTCAGGGTCTGATCATCATCGTTGCGGTGTTCCTGCAGCGCGGGGACTGGCGACGCAAAAAGAGCAAATAACCGGCGATCAACGTCCGGGATGAATGTGAAAACGCATCATTTTTTTGATCAGGAGGAAACGTTGATGAAAACGTTTACGAAATATCTGGGGGCCGCCTGTGTTCTGGGCCTTGGTTTGGCATCGACCGGTGCAATCGCACAGGAAAAGATCAAGATCGGGGTTTCGATCCCGGCGGCGACCCATGGTTGGGCCGGTGGCCTGAACTGGCATGCCGAACAGGCTGAAAAGCGGATTGAGGCGGCCCATCCCAATATCGATATCATTGTGGTCAGCGCAAATGGTGCAACCGAACAGGCCAACGATCTTGAAGATCTGGTGTCGGTTCAGAATATCGATGCGCTGGTTGTGTTGCCGTTTGAGTCCGATCCGCTGACCGTTCCGGTGCAACAGGTCAAACAGGCCGGCAAGTTTGTGACCGTAGTTGACCGTGGTCTTTCGCTTCCGGGGATTGAAGACGTCTATGTTGCGGGCAACAACCCGGAACTTGGCCGTGTTTCGGGCGAATACATCCGTGAACGCCTGAATGACGAAGGCAAGATCGTTGTTCTGCGCGGCATTCCGACCACGATTGATACCGAGCGTGTAGACGCGTTTGTCGAGGCGCTTGAAGGGTCGAATATCGAAATCCTTGATATGAAACATGCCAACTGGAACCGTGATGACGGCTATGAAGTGATGCAGGACTTCCTGTCACGATTCCCGGAAATTGATGCGGTCTGGGCACAGGATGACGACATTGCCCTTGGCGTGATCGAGGCCGTCAAACAGGCTGATCGTACTGACGAGATGTTTATCGTTGGCGGTGCAGGCATGAAAGACATCATCAAACGCGTGATGGATGGCGATGAACTGACCCCGATTGATGTTCTGTATCCGCCGGCAATGATCGCAACTGCGATGGACGTGACCGTTATGAAGTTCACCTCGAACGCGCCGGTTGAAGGTCGCTATATCCTCGGTGCGACCGTTGTCACCCAGGAAAATGCCGAGAACTTCTATTTCCCGGACAGCCCGTTCTAAACGAACTTTGGTTGGGACAAGCACTCTTGCGTCGGGCGGTCGCCGCCCGACGCAGCCCGATTTCCACTGATTTCCACCAGAACGCAGTTAAAGAGGTCTGAGATGAAAACGCTTAAGGGACCGGCGATCTTTCTGGCGCAATTCGCCGGCGACGAAGCCCCGTTCGACAGTCTTGACGCGATTGGTCGCTGGGCGGCGTCACTCGGCTATAAAGGTGTTCAGATTCCAAGCTGGGACAAGCGCCTGTTTGATGTCGAAAAGGCCGCCGAAAGCAAGGATTACTGTGACGAAGTGATCGGCAAACTTGCGCAGCACGGCGTGCAGGTGACCGAACTTTCCACCCATCTTCAGGGCCAGCTTGTGGCGGTCCACCCTGCCTATGACGAGATGTTTGACGGTTTTGCCGTGCCCGAAGTGCGCGGCAATCCAAAGGCGCGCCAGGAATGGGCCGTCAAACAGGTCAAGGCCGCGATCAAGGCTTCGCAACATATGGGTATTAACGCCCATGCAACATTTTCCGGCGCACTGGCCTGGCCGTTTGTTTATCCGTGGCCGCAACGCCCGGCCGGGTTGATCGAAACTGCGTTTGACGAACTTGCCAAGCGCTGGACACCAATCCTCAATGCCGCCGACGCGGCGGGGGTTGATGTTTGCTATGAAATCCATCCGGGCGAGGACCTGTTTGACGGGGCGACGTTCGAGATGTTTTTGGAACGGGTGAAAAATCATCCGCGCGCCAACATCCTGTATGATCCGAGCCACTTCGTGCTTCAGCAGCTTGATTACCTTGATTTCATCGATATTTACGCTGATCGCATCCGGATGTTCCACGTCAAGGATGCCGAGTTCAATCCAACCGGCCGACAGGGTGTCTATTCCGGATATCAGGGCTGGGTTAATCGTGCGGGCCGGTTCAGGTCGCTTGGCGACGGGCAGGTTGATTTTGGCGCCATCTTCTCGAAACTTGCGGCGATTGATTTTGACGGGTGGGCTGTGCTCGAATGGGAATGCGCGCTCAAACATCCCGAAGACGGTGCCCGCGAAGGGGCCGAATTCATTAAAAACCACATCATTCGTGTGACGGAGAAAGCCTTTGATGACTTTGCCGACGGTGGCACGGACGAGGCGGCCAATCGCCGCATCCTTGGCATCAACTAGCAGCATCACGGGCAATACTCGTCCATTTCGACTTTGGAGGCAGATATGAGCAAACAAACATCGCTTGGCCGTCGTTTGCGCCTTGGCATGGTTGGCGGCGGGCAGGGGGCCTTCATCGGGGCCGTTCATCGCATCGCGGCACGACTGGATGATCGCTATGAACTGGTGGCAGGTGCGCTTTCATCCAAGCCCGATGTCGCGGCGGCCTCGGCGGCAGAACTGTTTATCGATCGTGACCGCAGCTATGCCAGTTTTGAAGACATGGCCAAACAGGAAGCCGCACGCGAAGACGGCATTGATGTCTGTGCGATTGTGACACCCAACCACCTGCATTTCCCGGCCGCGATGGCGATGCTGGATGCCGGTATTCACGTGATTTGCGACAAGCCGCTTTGCATGACCGTCGATGAGGCCGAAAAGATCGCGGCCAAGGTCAAGGAAACCGGGCTTCTTTTTGCCTTAACCCACAACTACACCGCCTATCCGATGGTGCGCGAGGCGCGCCAGATGGTGGCGGATGGCAAGCTTGGCAATATCCGGCTGGTGCAGGTCGAATATCCGCAAGGCTGGATGGCAACCAAGGTCGAGGATACCGATAACAAGCAGGCCAATTGGCGTGCCGACCCGGCAAAGGCCGGGATGGGCGGGGCGCTTGGCGATATCGGAACCCATGCGCACAACCTTGCGAACTTTGTGTCTGGCATGACGCCGAGTGAACTTTGTGCCGATGTAGATGCCATCGTTAAGGGCCGCAAGCTTGATGACAATGTGCAGATCCTGATGCGCTATGAAAATGGTGCGCGCGGCATGCTGTGGGCAAGCCAGGTGGCGATTGGTCATGAAAACGGCCTGCGCCTGCGGATCTATGGTGACAAGGGCGGCCTTGAATGGGCGCAGGAACACCCAAACCATATGCATTTTCGTCCGCTTGACGGACGGCCGGAATTGCTGACCCGCGGTGGGGCAGGCATCGGGGCCGAAGGTCTTCATGGTGTGCGCGTGCCGCCGGGGCATCCGGAAGGGTATCTTGAAGGTTTTTCAAACCTTTATACCGATTTCGCCGATCAGTTGGTTGCGTATCTGACCAATGGAAAGGCCGATGCCGCTGCCATGTTGGTGCCCGGCGTCAAGGAAGGCCTTGAAGGCATGAAATTTGTCGAAGCCGTCGTGCGTTCCGGCCGGGACGGGGCCGTTTGGGTCAAAATGTGATCATTTCGCGCAATCGGGAAATCTGGGGATTTCCGTGTGCGCGAATTCACCATTGAAACGTGTTCTTCCCGACCGGCGCTCTGTCGGCATTGAGCCGCAGCCTTATTGGTTGCGGCTCTTTTTTCAGCGTTTGACGAATTCCTTGCCGTCAATGGTCAGAACGCGACCATTGAAGGTGCAACTTGCACTGCCATTCGGGATGGATGTGCGTTGAAGGATGGCACCTGACCCAGCGTCGGAATAGATACCTTCACCGTAATCAAAGCTGATGCTGTTGGCAGAGGTGTTGAAATAGAAGTCGATGTCGAATTGATACTCGCTGCCATACGTACGCTGGCGGAAATGTCCGCTGCCGCTGCCTGATCCGTTCATGTCGTATGATGTCAGGCCATTGTCGGCGGTGAAGGTGCCGGTAGCGGTCGTGCAGTCGTCGCGCTTTTGCGGTGCAGCAGCTTCGTTTACGGCCTGCAAGGATTTGGCAAGATCCCTTGCTTCTGCAAGGGCCTGGGCGGCCGCCAGTTCTTCAAGGCGTTTGTCCTCAATACGCTGGCGCTCGATCTCGGCCAGACGTTTTCCTTCGGCAATTTTGTGATTCAGTTCGGCTTCGGAGGCCAGCTTTTCCCCTTTGTAATAGGCACATGTGGTTTTCACATTCGCAGATGGACCACAATCGCGCAGACCCACATAGGTATCACGGTTTGCGTAGTCGGAATATTCGACCCAGCTGCCATCGGTGTTGGTGTAGCGTCCCGTTCCAATTGGCTTGTCGCCTCTGACACCGCCTTCCCAGTAAGAGCCACTTCGTTGCGTAAGCTTGCCCGATTTGGGAACACCTGCATCATAGTCACCGGTAAAGGTTTTGCCGTTGCCCCACCGTGTTATGTCGTTTGGCTTAAAATCCATGGTTTCCCGGTTTATACTGCCGGGCGTTTCGCCGCCGTCAGGCAAGATAAAGTTGCCAGAAATTTCGGTCGGTGTGATTTCTGCCTTGGTAATCTTGACGATCTCTTCGCCTTTTTTGCGAATGCCGACAATGCCTTGGCCATCGGTGCGAATTTCACCACGCGACTGTTCACCGCGATACTCAAGCTGCCAGCCGTCGCCACGTTGAATGACGATGGGTCCGTAAAGCATATCGATGTGAATGATCTTGTTAGCCAAGGGAAATGCGTCAGAGAACAGAGTTTGGCTTGTTTGTTTGATTGTGTCTTTAAACAAGCCGTATTCTCCGTCCAGCATGACCATCGTACCTGCGTCAACGCTCACCGGGCCATTAAACACAATAACGCCATCATGTTCGACGCGAACCTGATAGTTCCCGGGCCATAGTTGCGCGACATGACGCTGACCGGGGGCGACCATTGTGGCGCTGTAGGGTTTGAAATTCCGATTGTCGGTCGATCCGGTGACATACATGTTCCAGTAATCTGGCATGAGACCGTCGGGATCGACCTGAAATGACAGCGCACCCCAGGGAAGTTTGGATTTCGCAAGTTTCGTGTCGGAAGTCTGTTCGACCTGCTGCGAACTTGAGGGTGCAGATGTGGTGGCGTTTGAAGCGCCTGATATACTGGAAAGCAAATCCGAGCCAATACTGGTCAAATCAGTTGTCTGGCATCCTGCGAGCAAAAAGCTTGCTGCAAGTAACAAACTTCCAGCGGTAAACGATGATCTTGTGAGTTTGGTTTGACCCTGCATTAAAGCCCCCTGATGCAGACCCTGATCACGATATTTGGGCAGAAAATTTAAATTCTGAAAAGTGAATTTAGCCAGCGTGCAGGCTTTTTGGTTGCGCTTTAAAAAGGCATTTCATCGCCAAATACTGACCGTTCAGAACGGCTTTTGCGCAACGCTCCGTAAGGAGAGAACGCAAATGTATACTTTTGGGTGATGAAAGGCCGGACTGGTCTGCGGGGCAAAATCCAGGCCATAAATTCAATTTTTAATGAATAAAATCAGAAGCTTGTTGAGCCTTTTACGCGCGTGATTGCGGCGTAATGCGCCCCATGGTTTTCCACGAAGTGAAAAAGACTTGCTGCTTGGTTGATCGCCTATTGATGGATTTTCCGTATAGGTGTTTCCTAGGATCATAAAAAATAATATTACTTTCAGGGAATTTACCGGGAGCGTCCGCATGCCCGAGAAGCCAAAGCTTCTGATAACGCGACGATTGCGTGATGCCGTTCAGGCACGCGCCGCGCGGGACTATCAGGTTCTGACCAATGCCGAAGACCGCGTGTTCACGCGTGAAGAGCTCATTGAAAAGTGCCAGCAGGTCGATGCTGTTTTGCCGTGTCATTCCGAGCATTTTTCGGCTGATGTCATTGCCGAACTGCCCAAGAGACTCAAGATCATTGCCAATCATTCTGTCGGGGTGGATCACGTTGATCTGGCTGCGGCCAAGGATGCCGGGATTGTTGTGACCAACACGCCCGATGTGTTGTCAGATGCCACCGCCGAGATTGCCATGCTGTGCATGTTGGGTGCGGCGCGTCGCGGGGCCGAGGGCGATGCGATGGTGCGGGCCGGAAAGTGGGATTTCTGGTCGCCGGCCTTCATGGTCGGGCGTCAGGTCACCGGCAAGCGGTTTGGTGTTCTGGGCATGGGCCGGGTTGGTCAGGTCGCGGCCGAACGTGCGCGCGGATTTGGCATGGAAGTCCATTACCATAACCGCAAGCCACTGCCCGACCCTCTGGCCAAGGGGGCGATTTTCCACGAGACGGTCGAAGACCTGTTTGCCCATTCCGACGTGCTGTCACTGCATTGCCCGTCAACACCAGAAACAAAAGGCATCATCAACAGCAAGACAATCGCGATGCTGCCTGACCGCGCGATCCTTGTGAATACAGCGCGCGGCAATCTGGTCGATGAGGATGCACTTGTGGCCGCCCTTCAAAGCGGAAAGCTGTTTGCAGCAGGCCTTGATGTGTTTTGCAACGAACCCGGTGGAAATCAACGGATTAGCGCGTTGAATAACGTCTTTCTGTTACCACATATAGGGTCTGCTACAGAAGAAACGCGTGATGCCATGGGGTTTCGCGCACTTGATAACCTTGATGCCTATTTTCAGGGGAAAGAACCCGGCGACCGGGTGGCGTAGACGGCGGGAAGACCGCCTGCGTCCAGTTTGTTGAAGTCTTTAACAATAACAAAATGCGTGCCGTTTTTGCGGTCCCGAAACGGACCAAGCGCATCAAAAAGGATCTTGGATATCAAGATCAGGGGCTTTTGAAGGCTGACAGTTACCGAGTGTTTCCCGCCAATGGTGGACGGCAAACAACGGTATATCTGGGAGGAAAAATGGAAATGAAGACCAAATCTGAAGACGTGAAGTCCAAGGAACTATCCCGTCGTTCGTTCCTGACCAAAGGGGCGACCGGGGTGGTTGCAGGCGGTGCTGCGGCAACAGGCATGTTTGCGGCCCCCGCTGTTCACGCACAGCCTGCACCGATGGTTCTGAAGATGCAGACGTCCTGGCCGTCGTCCGACATCTGGATGACGTTTGCCCAGCAATATGTTGATCGTGTTGAAGCCATGTCGGGTGGTCGTCTTAAAATCGACCTTCTGCCGGCAGGGGCTGTCGTTGCCGCCTTCCAGGTTCTTGATGGCGTCAATGACGGCGTGATTGATATCGCCCATTCCGTGCCGGTTTACTGGTACGGCAAAAACAAGGCGGCATCGCTGTTTGGGACCGGTCCGGTGTTTGGTGGTTCCGCAACCACCATGCTGAGCTGGTTCTATGCGGGTGGTGGTGAAGAGTTCTATCGCGAACTGACCCAGGATGTGATGGGTCTGGATGTTGTTGGTCTTCTTGGCTTCCCGATGCCAGCACAGCCGTTTGGCTGGTTCAAGGAGCAGGTCAACACCGTTGCCGATATCGAAGGCTTCAAATACCGCACGGTGGGTCTGGCAGCAGACCTTCTGCAGTCGATGGGCATGTCGGTCGCACAGCTTCCGGGTGGCGAGATTGTGCCTGCGATGGAACGTGGCGTGATTGACGCGTTCGAATTCAACAACCCGTCGTCTGACATGCGCTTTGGCGCGCAGGATGTTGCGAAGAATTACTATCTGTCTTCGTACCATCAGGCATCGGAAAGCTTTGAGTTCCTGTTCAACAAATCCCTGATGGAAGACCTTGAGCCGGATCTGCAGGCGATCCTGCGTCACGCGGTTGAGGCAGCGTCGACTTCGAACACGGCGCTGGCGATGGACAACTATTCCTCGGATCTGCAGAAATTGCAGGATGAGGGTGTTGAAGTTCACCGGACCTCGAAAGAGATCCTGGCCGCACAGCTTGAAGCCTGGGACAAACTGATCCCGACACTTGAAGAAGATCCGTTCATGAAACGGGTTCTTGATAGCCAGCGTGCCTGGGTCGAACGTGTGACCTTCTATGAACTGATGAACTCGCCTGATTATCAGCTCGCTTATGAACACTACTTCCCGGGCAAACTGAAACTCTGATCCTGTTTCGGATTTCAGTGTTTTGATGATCCTGACTGCTCCGTTGGCCTGATCACGGCCTTCGGGGCAGTCAATACGCGAACGGACAGGATTTCATGATTGGATTTATTGAATTCGCGGACAAGCTTTCGGCCTGGTTTGGCAAGGCCTTTGGCTGGTTGATTATCCTCATGACGCTTGGCATGAGCTATGAGGTGGCATCGCGATACCTATTTAATGCGCCAACCACATGGTCGCTTGATGTGTCATTTATCATGTATGGCACACTGTTCATGATGGGTGGGGCCTATACCCTGTCTCGTGGCGGGCATGTCCGCGGCGATTTCCTTTATCGTCTGTGGAAACCCACAACCCAGGCCAAGGTTGATCTGGTTCTTTATATCTTCTTCTTCTTCCCGGGTGTGACCGCCCTGATCCTGTCGGGCTGGAAATATGCCGCCCGTTCGTGGGGTTATGGGGAAGTAAGCGTGAACAGCCCGGCGGGTGTTCCGATCTTTCAATTCAAGGCAGTGATTGTCGCAGCCGGCATTCTTTTGTTCATCCAGGGTATCGCACAGGTGATGCGCTGCATTTTGTGTATCCGTGAAGGGTACTGGCGCAATGCAGATGATGATGTTCAGGAAACCGAAGAATTGCTGATGAAGCAAAAAGTGGCCAAGGAAGACTGATCCCATGACGATCAAGATCAACCAGAACGCTGAGCCATACGCGATACACGCCCCCGAACGGAGCAGCCAACGTGATTGACGCACATGTCGCCCTGATGATGCTGGGCATCTTTATTATACTGGTATTCCTCGGTTTCCCGGTTGCCTTTACCCTGATGGCGCTTGGCATCGGGTTTGGATATTACGCTTATTTCGATGCCGGCCGCATGTGGCGGGCCTTTGACCGGCTGGCTGAGGACAGCGAAACCCTGACCTCGGTGATAACGTGGTTTGAAGGGGCGTTTAACAACCGAATATTCGATCTGTTCATCAACCAGACATACACGGTGATGTCGAACGAAGTTCTGACCGCCGTGCCGTTGTTCCTGTTCATGGGCTATATCGTTGAACGCGCCAATATCGTGAACCGGCTGTTCTCCACCCTGAATATTGCGGCGCGTAACATTCCCGGATCGCTTGGCGTTGCGGCCCTGATTACCTGTGCGCTGTTTGCAACCGCAACCGGCATTGTCGGCGCGGTGGTGACACTCATGGGGATGCTGGCGCTGCCTGCGATGCTTAAGGCGCGCTATGACAAAAGCTTTGCGTCGGGCATCATTTGCGCTGGCGGGACGCTGGGCATTCTGATCCCGCCGTCGATCATGCTGATTGTTTATGCCGCGGCGTCGGGTGTTTCGATCGTGCGGCTTTATGCCGGGGCGCTGTTGCCGGGCCTGACCCTTGTGGGCTTGTATCTTTTGTACGTCATGGGGCGTGCAATGTTGCAGCCAAAGGCAGCCCCCCGTCCGACCAGCGATGAAATTCCGGAAGTGCCGTTGCCGAAAGTCCTGTGGATGCTGGCAACCTCGTTCTTCCCGCTGGCCTTCCTGATTTTGGCGGTACTTGGATCGATCCTGTTTGGTCTTGCAACCCCGACCGAGGCGGCATCGATCGGTGCGCTTGGCGGGATGCTTTTGGCGGCGGCTTATCGGGCGCTGACCTTTGATCGCCTGCGCGAATCCGTTTATCTGACGGTGCGGACCTCGGCGATGGTGTGCTGGCTGTTTGTCGGTTCCTATACGTTCTCCTCGGTGTTCTCTTATCTTGGTGGGGAACATGTGATTGCCGAGTTTGTCGGTGGGCTGGACCTGACACCGCTTCAGTTCCTGTTACTCGCTCAGTTGATCATCTTCCTGCTCGGCTGGCCGCTGGAATGGTCGGAGATCATCATCATCTTCGTTCCGATCTTCCTGCCGTTGCTCCCGCTGTTTGATATCGATCCGCTGTTCTTTGGTATTCTGGTGGCGCTGAACCTGCAGACCTCGTTCCTGACTCCGCCCATGGCTATGTCGGCCTATTACCTAAAAGGGGTGGCGCCTAGCGGGATATTGTTGACCGATATCTTCAAGGGGATCATGCCGTTCCTGTTCATGGTGATCGTCAGCATGGTTCTGATGTACGCCTTCCCGCAAATCGTGTTCCATTTGCCCGATCTGTTCTATGGCGCACGTTAAGGGAGGGATGAGATGAGCACTATCAACCCGCTACTGACACTTGAAGTTGTCGAACTGCGCGACCGCCTTGCCAGCGGGGCGGTGCGCGCGGTCGAATATGTCGAAGCCTGCCTGGCGCGCATTGCCGAGATCGAGCCACAGGTTCAGGCATGGGCGTGGCTTGACAGCGATCATGCGATTGCCCAGGCCCGTGCCCTTGATGCGCGGCGTCAATCCGGTGCGCCGATTGGTCCGTTGCACGGGCTTCCTGTCGGTCTGAAAGATGTGATTGATACCGCCAAGATCCCGACTGAAAACGGCACCGTCCTTGATAAGGGGCGCGTGCCGGAAGAAGACGCGGTTCTGGTATCGCGTCTGAAGGCGGCAGGTGCCATCATTATGGGCAAGACGGTTTCGACCGAGCTTGCCTTCATGCATCCGTCCAAGACGCGCAATCCCCATAACCCGGATCATACACCCGGTGGTTCATCGGCCGGGTCGGCAGCCGCGGTGGCGGCCGCCATGGTGCCACTTGCCGTGGGGACGCAGACCGGTGGATCGGTTATTCGACCGGCATCGTTTTGCGGGGTTGTCGGGTTCAAGCCGACCTTTGGCGCGATTGCCCGGACCGGTGTTCTTAGCCAAAGCCCGAGCCTTGATACAATCGGTGTTTTCGCCAATTCGATCACCGGGGCGGCAATGGTGGCCGAAAGCCTGTTTGGATATGACGCAGGGGACCCGGCCACAGAACCAAGCCCGACACCAAGGTTGGTCGATGTCGCCAAAAGCGATCCGTTGGTCACCCCGATGTTTGCCTTTGTCCGGCCACCGCAATTTGACGAGGTCGCGGACAAGGAAACCATCATGGCGTTTCGGGAAATTACCGAAATGCTGGGCGATCAATGTTTCGAGGCTCCGTTGCCCAAGGCATTTGAAGATGCCAATGCCCTGCGGGCCCGGATCAACTTTGCCGAAATGGCCAAGGATTATTACGGTTATGAAAAGCGTGGCCGTGATCACCTGTCACCCGAAATCCTTGAGGCCATCGACAAGGGCAATGACGTCAAGGCGCGCGATTATCTGGCGGCCCTTGACTGGCGCAAGGTCCTGAATGCCGGGCTAGACGAAGTGTTCAATCGCTGTGATGCGATCATCACACCAGCGGCCACCGGTCCGGCACCGGCCAACCATCAGACCACCGGCAATCCGATCTTTAACGGGTTGTGGACGTTTTGCGGAACGCCTGCCGTGACCATTCCGCTTTTGTGGTCAGAAGGCGGGATGCCGATGGGCGTGCAGCTTGTTGGTCGAATTGGCGATGATGCGCGTTTGATGCGGACCGCCAACTGGTTGAAATCACATCTCAGCAGTCAGGAGAACGCATAATGGAAAACAGTCTTTTGAACCGTGCCATGGCACTTCTGTCCTTTGCTGTGCTTGTCGGATTTGTCGGCATTCTTGTGGGCTATGTCACCCGCTTTGACCTTGCGTTGATCGTAGCACTGACGGTGGGGCTTGCCGGGTGGGATATGTGGCATGTCGCCATGGGCAACAAGGAAGACAAACACTGATCTGACGGGGAGTAATCCCTGAGGATGCAAGCAAACTTGCGGGACAGGATGATGATGATCCTGTCCCGCTTTTTTATTTGGCGGTGTTCGCGTGGGCCGGGTCACGCGGTATCAGACAGATACCGCGTCATAGCCAAAGCGTTTGGCGGCGATCTTTGTGATATCGCGGATCAGGGCAATTTCACCCTCATCGAATTTCGGCCGGTAATAGTCCGGCGCATGAATGGTCGGCGCGACGCGATCAATCAGGGGCCCGGCATCATCAAGTTCGACATGGTCAAACAGGGATGTAAGTTGCTGGGCTGGATCGGCGACCAGATCTTCATAGCGCACGACCAGTGTCGCCTTTGCCAGATCCTTGTTCACGATCATCCGGTCGGCCAGATAGTGATGCAGGTTGGACCAGTAGCGCGCCCAACCTTCGATTTCGTTGCCATTGGTCCATAGCTTCATGATCGCGAAGGTTTCGTGCAAATCCCCGGTATTGATCGGGCGGCGGTCCAGCCCGAATTCGTAATGCCCGACGCGCTGCATATGGGCGATGGCGCGCGGGTTATCGGCTTCGCCCGCGCAGAACAGTTTATGCTGCTTGATCAGGGATGCGATATGCCAGACCGGATCGCGCACCGGTAAGACAAATCGGGCATCGGGAAAAATCGACAGCAGATATTCCATCCGTGTGACCAGATAATTGGCCTTGGACACATAACGTCGGCCACCGCGAACATGGATCAGTTTGCGAATGTGATCGCGGTAAAACTGTTCAAAGGCCGGGTTGCTGATATGGCCATCAAGAACGTTGCTTTTGCCGATTTCATGCAGATTGTTAAAGAAGGCCATCCAGATCATTTCCTCGAACGCTTCGGGGCTTTCGGGGGTGACATTGATGCCGTCGGCATGGGTGCGTTCGACCGCGACATTTTTCTTGCCGGGGGCCAGATCGACAAAGCGGTTCCACAGCCAGGGCGTGAAAACAGGCGGGTAATCGCGATAGCGATGGGTCGCCGCATCCGCGTGCCCGGCCAGTGTTTCGAGCAAAATGGTGCTGCCCGATCTGGCAAGGCCGGCAATAAAAATCGGCTTTTCGATCTTGATATCTTCAATGGCGTCGGCGGCCAGTCTGGTTTCGAAATTGCCCAGCCGGATCCAGTGTTGCGGGTGGCGTGATACCAGCCCGCTTAGCCAGTGATCCCAGCCAGATACATGAAACGCATTGCTGTTTGATGCCTGTTTCGTGGTCGCATTGGTCATTCGATCCGAAACCCTTTCTTGATGGCAAGTGACCCCAGCAACAGGCTTACGAAGAAGGTCAGTTCCCACCCGCGGGCCCAGTCCGGACCGGCAGAGAGGATTTCCTGACTTTGCAGGGCAAAGCGAAGCTGTGTGACCGGGGTGTCATCGGGCAAATAACCCGCCGGATTGCCGATCAGGCTGTTCCACCAGACTTTATGATGCATAACCGGAATGGGGGCTGCTGCCTCGATGATGTGGCTGTGTCCTTCGATATATCCGGGGATCTGGACAATCGGGCAGGCACCAGTGACCGCATCAGGGTTACCGCCGATCTGTTCGATCTCGGTATCCTTGGGTTCTACGTCGATCTGAACCGGTTCGCCGGGCGGCGGGCAGCTATATCCGTATTGCCCGTCCAGCCAGACAATCAGGGCAAGGGCGGGAAGGGATGCCACAACCGCGGGGCCAATGACAAAGCCGACCAGTTTGAAGGATTTGGCAAGCTGCGCCTTGGCAAGTTGCATGCCCTGCCCGAAGTCCTCGCCATCGTCATCGGACATGGCGCGCTGGGCAGCCTTGACTTCGGCCTTTACCTGCTTGATGCGGGTTTGCGGCGAGATCAGGCGATATAAAACCATGGAAACGCCAGCACAGATCAACGCCCAAATCAGCACCCGGCCAAATGGACCAATGGCCGTGGCCATCAGGTCATCAAGGGCGGCAAATGCCGGGGCGGGCCAGTCAAATAGTCCCATGGCAAATAATCCCATGGCCAACATTCCCGAGGCTGATCATCCGGTTTGATTTCATCTGCCTGCCCAATCAGGAATTTTGATGTTCGGATGCGTTGGCGGTCGCAGGCTTTGCCGCGCGGTTGGCCTTGCGTTTGCGCATCATCTTGCGAAGCGGCCACATCAAAACAAAACCGACCGCAACGACGATTGCCGCCAAAACCGCCCACAAGGCAGATAGCAGGCTAAGTCCGGCACCCGGCCCGACATAGGCCTGGGCGGGAAAGGCAATCAGCATCATCGCGCAGGCAAGTGTTGCGGTGCCAATCGTCAGAAGTTTTTGGGACTGTTTGGCATTAAATGTTGCGGTTTTCGCGGTGTTGGTGAGCGGTTTCATTGTGCTTCTCCTGCGTTGGAGGTGCCTGTATTTGAGGCGGGGGCGGTAGTGCGAAACAGGTCGGCACGCGCATCGCTGATGCGTTCGGCCTGTGAAACGACGGGGACGAGTTTCTTGCCGGGATTGTCGGGATCATCGCGGCGGATCGGGTTGTGGAATTCCCAGACGATTTCACCATCAGGGGTGACTTCGAACAGGCGGCCGCCACTTGATTCGGTAATCAGGGTATTGCCATTGGGCAGGCGTTGCTGATCAGCGCGAATGTTGCTGTCAAACTTCTGATCGGCGTTGCCCTTGTATTGCCAGGTGATGGCATTTGTTTGCGGATCGATTTGCAAAATGCGCGAGAACCCGGCATCGGGATCGGCAAACTGCCCCTGATTGTCGAACAAAAGGATTTCGCCATTGGGCAGAACATCCGGGTCATGCTGGCCCAGCCACGGCCCACGGGTGGCCCAGGTGATCTTTTCCGCATCCATATCCAGAACGGCAATGATGCCAAGATCGCGGAAGGACAGAACGACGTCACCCGTCTTGCCATAGGCAAAGTTGGCGGCTGTTTTGTCGTCGATCAACTGGATCGTGTTGGTGTGAAGGATGTCCTCATTGGCAAAATAGGGGGCAAAATCAACCATGTTGGCGTAGTTGGACTTGATCAGCGCATCAAGGATCGAGACGCGTTTGATCTCCTTGCCGTCGGGCGACAGGATCACGGCAAAATCATCAAGGCGCGGCGGCCTGAGTTGTTTGCGATTGGGATAGGTGTTGAACCGGAATTCCTGTGTCAGCGCATAAACACGGCCATCATCGGCAATGGAAAAATCATGATGCGCGGTGCCAAGATATTTCCAGACCGGCTTTGAATTGCGATCAATCTTGGCCATCCCATAGCCATAGGGCGTATCACCAGCCGCGGTATATTGAACAATCAGATTGCCATCCGGCGCCATTTTGGCCGTATGCCAATGCATGAAATCATCTTTTTGCGGATTGGGGATCGGCGATGTTTCATCGTGAATGGCACTGAACGGCATGCGCCATTCATGGACGATGTTGCCATCCATATCGATCAGAACCGCATGGGGGCCATCGCCCGATGAATACAGTGTCAGGCCATCCTGCGCCTTATCCTGGTCGTGGATGGTGACACCGACTTCATCGGTGCGGGCCGGTGACCAGAAATCAAGCCGTTCGACATCGGTATATTTGGTCCGTTGTTCCCAAAGTGCTGTTCCGGCACGCCAGGCATTTTTCAGAGACTGGTAGGGCGGAACTTCCGCCAGTACCACAAACGCGCCAAGCCCAAAGCTGATCGCGGCAATTCCGATCACAGAAGCTGTGAGAAACAGGCGATCACCGGTATTGGTTGTGTTGGACTCTTCGTATTGACCAGTATCAGGCACGCATAACCTCCGTGTATTTTGACAGAAAGGTTACGCAGACGTGCGGGCAAATTTACGGCGATTTTATCTGTAATTGCGGCGAATTGGTCCGCAATTAGCCGCGAATTCGCCTTAAACGTTAATTGTTAATATGAACAATCATACCGTTTTTTTTGGGGTGCGGATGCAGACGGGGCAGGAAAACGATCCTGCCCACTGGTCCGGTTTTATTTGCGTTCGGGGGGCTCGACCAGATTTTCAATCGGGGTGATTGAGGTGGTTTTGACCTTTTTGGTGACGATATAGGTGAAATAGCGGTCGATCCCGATATTGGACACCAAAAGCCGGTCGATCAGACGTTGATAGGCGTCAACGTCATGACAGAGCACCTTGAGCATGTAATCCACCCCGCCGCCCAGCGCATAGCATTCGACGATTTCAGGGATGTCCTGTACAGCGCGTTCGAAAATCTGGAAATCATCATGCTGGTGATGACGGAGCGTTACTTCGGTCAGGACCAGTGTCGGTTTGACCAGCTTTTCCAGATTGATATGGGCGTGATACCCCGAAATAACGCCAAGGTCTTCGAGGCGTTTGAGCCGTTCCCAGCACGGGCTTGGCGAAAGGTTCACCGCCTCGGCCAGCTTGACCTTGGTGATGCGCCCTTCGCGTTGCAGGGTTTTGAGGATTTTCAGATCGAGCTCATCAAGCCGGACCATGGTCAGAGCACCTCGGCAATCACAATCAAACAGTCACCCGTTTTGATCAGGCCCTGGAAATGGCGGCACGAAACGATGCCCGCGCGTGGGGCATAATATTCGCGCGGCGGGGTGCCTGTGCGTTCGACATCATAAATACGCGCGATCAGATCGCCTTCCTTGACCATGTCGCCCAGATCAACGCACGGCTCATACAGGCCGGATGCCTCGGATGCGACAAAGCAACGGTCATCGGGCATATCAAGCATGGTTGTTCCGGTCGGGCTGGGTTCAATTTCACCCTTGAGGATACCGGCATGAATAAGGATGTTGCGCACACCACGATCGGCAATTGCAACACGTTCGGCTGTGGTTGAACCGCCGCCACCAAGTTCGGTGGTGACAAAGGTTTTGCCAGCTTCTTCGACGACGGTGTCGAACATACCCACCGCATCGAGTTCGAGCATCATCATCGAATAGGGCGCGCCAAAGGCCTTCATGGCCGCAACGCAGCGGGCTTCCTGTTCCTTGTCCGGCAGGACGTGGGCCGCTGCAAACGGGATGAAATCAAGCGTCTTGCCGCCGGAATGGATATCAAGAACGATATCGGCCTCGGGCACGAGATAGCGGAAAACATAGTCCGCGATTTTTTGCGTGACGGTGCCATCAGGCTTGCCCGGGAAGGACCGGTTCATGTTGCCCGCATCAATCGGGGATGTCCGCGATGCATTGCGAAACGCCGGATAGTTCATCGCAGGCAGAATGATCACCCGCCCGGTGATTTCACCAGCCGAGAGCGATTCGGCCAGTTTGAACAGCGACACCAGTCCTTCATATTCATCGCCATGGTTGCCGCCGGTCAGAAGGGCGGTGGGGCCATTGCCATTGCGGATGACGGTGATCGGAATCATCACAGCGCCCCAGGCGGAATCATCACGCGAATAGGGAAGCTTGAGAAAGCCGTGGTGAATGCCATCCTGATCAAGCGGGATCGTCGGGCTGATGGGTGATGGTTTTGTCATGGTCGTATCCTTAAAAAGCCTGACTTCGCGACCGTCGTCGTCAGGCTGTGGCGTCGGGTAACGCACACCATGACCCGCGCAAATGTTGCGATGTCATGGCGTGCGGAACGGTTTTTCAGGGTCAGTTTTTGACAAACAGCTGTCGTGGATAGCTGGTCAGGGTTTTCGACCCGGTTTCGGTGATCATCATGCTTTCGGTGATCTCGATCCCCCAGTCATCGAACCACAGGCCCGGCATGAAGTGGAAGGTCATGCCCGGTTCAAGAACCGTACGGTCACCGGGGCGCAGGCTCATGGTGCGTTCGCCCCAGTCCGGCGGATAGGAAAGCCCGATCGGATAGCCACAGCGGCTGTCTTTTTCGATGCCGAATTTCTGCAAGACCCCGAAGAAGGCGATGGCGATGTCTTCGCAGACATTGCCCGGTTTGGCGGCTTCAAGCCCGGCCTGAAGGCCTTCGATCAGGGCACTTTCTGCATCAAGGAACCGCTGATCCGGTTCGCCAAGGAAAATCGTGCGCGACAGCGGCGCGTGATAGCGGCGGTAACAGCCGGCAATTTCAAAGAAGGTCCCGGCATTGCCCGGAACGGGTTTTTCATCCCAGGTCAGATGCGGTGCACCGGCATCTGCGCCCGATGGCAGAAGCGGCACGATGGCCGGATAGTCGCCACCAATCCCGTCAACACCGGCAATGCCGGTACGGAAGATTTCGGCAACCAGTTCGTTCTTTTTCATGCCCGGTTCGACGATTTCGAAAATGCGTTCATGCATGTTTTCAACAATGCGGGCGGCTTGCCGCATATAGAAAATCTCGGTCTCCGATTTTACCGCGCGCTGCCAGTTCACAAGGGCCGTGGCATCGGAAAACTTGGCGTTTGGCAGATGGGTCTGGAGCTGAAGGAAAGCCTTGGCAGAGAAATAGTAGTTGTCCATTTCCACACCAATGCGGCGCGATGCCCAGCCGCGATATTCGATCACCTCGGCAAGGTAGTCCATCGGGTGATGGGTGGTCGATTGCACATAGTAATCCGCATAGGGAATGATGCGGTCATGCGGCATATAGACTGTGCGTTTTGCCCCGTTGGCATCCTGCGAGCGCCCGAACCAGATCGGGTCGTCTTCGATTGGAACCAGTACACATTGATGGACATAGAACGACCAGCCGTCATAGCCGGTCAGCCAGGCCATATTTGACGGATCGGTCACGATCAAAAGATCGAGCCCCTTTTCCACCATGGCTTTTTTGGTTTTCTCCAGGCGCTCGGCATATTCCTCACGCGTGAAATTCAATTCTACCTGGCTCATCGCAGGCCTCCAGATAAAGGCGGGGTTTCAGCTTCCTGACCCATTTTCCTTTTGTTGTTACGAGATGACCTCGGTTCCGGCTGATGCTGCTTCGCAGCGGCTCCGGGCGAGGGTGGCGATAGCGGTGTCTTGCACACCGGTTCCGGTCAAATCACAGATGGTAGTCTGACCCGCACTTGTCCTGCCGGTCAAGGATTGGGCAATGATTTGGCCGAGTTCGGGGAATGTCGCGTCAGAGGACACCACACCGGCATCAATGGCGTGATGCAGTTCGCCAAGAATGCGTGTCTGTGCCTGACTGTCGCTGACATAAAGGTCGGCCTGCCCGATCAGGGCAGGATCAATTTCGTTTTTGTGTTCGGCATCCGATCCCATCGCGGTCACGTGCGTACCGGGCTGGACCCAATCGGCCATCAGAACCGGTTCGCGCGCGGGTGTGGTGGTGACGATGATATCGGCGTTGCTTGCGGCATCCTTGCCATCACTGGTCGCAGCAACCGGAATGCCCAGTTCAAGGGAAGCCTTTTTCGCACACGCCTCGGCCTTGGCGATATCGCGGGCCCAGATGGTGGCCGATGTAATGTCGCGCACCAGTGTCAGTGCCTTAAGCTGCAAGCCTGCCTGCACGCCCGCGCCAAAGATGGCGGCATGTTTGGCATCCTTGCGGGCGAGGTGTTTGGCAGCAACCCCGCCGGCGGCGGCGGTGCGCACATCGGTCAGATAGCCGTTATCAAGCAACACGGCCTCAAGCAGGCCGGTTTTGGACGAAAACAGGTTCATCAAGCCATTGACCGATGGCAGGCCCAGTTTGGGATTGTCAAAGAAGCCCGGGCTGATTTTGATGGCGAAGCTGTCGATGCCCGGCACATAGGCGGTTTTGACATCGACCTCGCCATTAAACTCATCAATATCCAGACGCAGGATCGGTGGCATGCGGACATCCTGTGTCGCCAGCGCCTTGAACGCGCCTTCGACGCAGTTGATGGCATCCATATCGAGATCAATGACCTTGCGCAGGTCGGTTTCGGTGAGGATTCTGATTGTCGGCATGGTTTGTTACTCCGCCATCAGGTCGACGTCTTCGCCGCCAACAATGCGTTTGTGCAGGTCCATGTCGATATTGCACCCCGTTGTCAGCACCACGGTGCGGCCGGGATTGTCGACCAGACCGGCACGCAGGGCGGCAATGCCCACGGCACCGGCACCTTCGATGACTTGTTGGTCATCATGGTAGGCCGCACGAATGCCATCGGCGATCTGGGCTTCGTTGACCAGAACGAAATCGTCGGTCAGATCGCCGCACATATCAAAGGTGTATTGGTTGTTTTCACCAATGCCGCCGCCAAGGCTGTCGGCCAGTGTCGGCAATTCCTTGACCGACGTCGGTTTGCCTTCCTGAAGGCTTGTGATCATCGCACAGCCACGTTCCATGGTAATGCCAACCACCCGGATCATCGGATTGACCGATTTGGCCACCAGCGCCACACCGGCAAGCAACCCGCCGCCCGACAGGGGGACCAACAAGGTGTCCACATCGGGAAGGGCTTCGACGATTTCAAGGCCAAGGGTGCCTTGCCCGGCAATGACATCGGCATGGTCAAAGGGCGGCAGCATGATCATGCCATCCTGTTCGACCAGCCGGTCAACTTCCTGTTGGGCTTCGTCCTGCGACTGGCCGATGATGCGGACTTCGGCACCGAGTGCCCGGATGCCATCGACCTTGTTTTGCGGCACCAGTTCGGACATGCAAATGATCGATCGCACCCCGGCATTGCGCGCGGCAAAGGCCAGTGCACGGCCATAGTTGCCCGTCGATACGCCAACGACACCCTTGGCCTTTTCCTCGTCACGGAGGCGCAGCACCGCGTTGGCGGCACCGCGCAGCTTGAAGCTTCCGGTATATTGTTGTTGTTCGCATTTCAGCCAGACCGGGCTTCCGATACGGTCAGACAGGGCGGCAGACGGGCGCAAGGGTGTGTGGATCACATGACCCGCAATGGTTTTGCGGGCAGAAAGAACATCAGCAAATGTGATGGGGTCTTTCATGGGACCTCGACTTGGTTCGTTGGTTGCGGGGCATGATCAAACAGGGTTCCGAACCCTGTGATCGGCTTTGTGTAGTCAATCAGGTTCAAGGCGTGCCAAATCAGCGCCTGATTGCTGGTGATGACGGGCTTTTTAAGGCGGTGTTCGGCATCAGAGATGATTTCGGCCGACCGGATCGCGGTGCAGGAAATAAACACCGCATCGGCATCCGGCGTGTCGACCTTAAGGGCTGCTTCCAGCAGCGCTTTGGGCGGCAGGGCGGTCATGTCAAAGTCGTTATCAAGACCAAAGCCCATCACACGGGTAACATCAAAACCGCGCTCCTGAAAACCGTCGGCAACCGATTGGGTTACATCGGCAAGATACGGGGTCAGGATGGCAATTTTTTGTGCGCCGACCGCACGCAGCGCCAATTCACTGGCCAGAAGCGGATTGGTGACCTTGGTCCCCGGCATGCCTTGATTGATCAGTTCGGCGATTTTGTCCGAACCGGTCACGGCGGTGCCCGATGTGCAGCCGAAAATGGCGACATCAACACCGTATCCCGGCAACAGCGTTTTGGCTGCGCGTGGCAGGTCGGCCGCCATCGATTGCAGGTTTTCGACCGTGACCGGGTTGGCGTTTTCGATACGCGTGGTGAACAGGCGCACATCCCCCGGCAGAATGGCGCGCAGGTCATCCTCGCTGTTGAAATCGGTTGCCAGCGTGATCAGGCCAATCCGCCCTGCCGGTCCGACCGGATCAGGGGAATAGGGCACATCTGCCGGCTCTGGCGTGACCGCATGGGATACGGAAATCATCCTGAACTCCAGAAGCGGGCCGTCCTGAGTGATATCAGGACGACCCGGGTGTCAAATTTTCAAATAGGTTTCCGGCAAAGCCCGGAAATTATCGGCCAGAGTGCGATCAGCGGAAGGCAAGCTCTGGCAGGAAGAGCGCGATCTGCGGAACAAAGATCAAGATCACGGCCGCAAGCAGCAGCATGATGATGAAGGGCGGTGTTCCACTGATCACCTCGGCATAGGGTCGCCTGAAGATTGCGATGGCTGTAAAGATGTCACACCCGAATGGTGGCGTGGCAGAGCCAATGGCAACCTGAAGTGTGACCAGCGTACCGACAAGCACCGGATCCAGACCGGCCGCATTGACAAGCGGCATGAAGATCGGGGTCAGGACCAGAATGACAACAATCGGGTCAACGAACATGCAGCCAATAAAGAAGGCAATGCAGATCGCAGCCAGAATGACATAGGAGTTCGCCCCTTCAAGCCCCAATGCGCCAATCACGTGCTGCGGGATCTGGGCAAAGGAAATCACGAACGAGAAGGTCGTGCCTGCACCGACCAGAATGAACACGACAGCCGTGATCAGACCGGTTGAACGCGCAATCGCCAACAGTTCAGACCATTTGACCGACTTGAAGATCAGAACTTCAAGAATGATCGCATAGACCACGGCAACAGCCGCAACCTCGGTCGGGCTGACCCAGCCAAGATAGATGCCACCGACGATCAGAACCGGGAACATGATGGCCGGACCGGCATTGATCACGGCCTTGCCGCGTTCGGCCCAGGTCATGCGCGGGATGGTCGGGATGTTGTTCTTTTTGGCGTAGTACATGCAGTACAGCGAGAACATGATCAGGATCAGAATGCCCGGGCCGATACCGGCCAGGAACAGTTCCCCGATGGAAACCTTGCCAACCACACCAAACACGATCATGCCGATCGATGGCGGGATCAGAAACGCGATGTCACTGGCATTGATGATCAGCGCCATGGCGAATTTGTCTTCGTAGCCCGCCTTGAGCATCTTGGGACGCAGCGGACCACCCATGGCAACCACAGTCGCCTGGGTCGAGCCCGATACCGCACCAAACATGGTGCAGCCAAGGGCGGTGGTAACCGCAAGGCCGCCGCGCACATGGCCGACAAAGGTCATGGCAAGGTCAATCAGCCGGTTGGCTGTGTGCCCCTTTGTCACGATATCGGCGGCAAAGATAAACATCGGTACCGCGATCAGGGCGACGGGCGAAATCCCGGTGACCATTTGCTGTATCAGGATGCGTTCGGGGATGGGCATGTAGAACATGAAGGCGACGACGCTGGCGGTTGCCAGCGGCACCATCATCGGGAAGCCCAGCACCAGAAGCCCCAGCATCACCAGAAGGATTGTTGTTCCTAAATCCATTTTTCCATTCCCCCTTACAGATGATGCTCGTCGGCGTCGTCAAACGTATCCTCGACCTGATAGGACAGGTGCGTCCCCGGTTTGAGGATGTTGGTCAACGCTGCCAGAACAAACTGGATGCCGGTTACACAGAGACCAAACGGCACGATCAGAACGGTCAGGTAATAGGGGATACGCAAGGCCGGAGTCAGCCGGTTCGATGTGATCAGCGACGAAACATAATCAATCGAATACCAGGCCAGAAGGAACAGCAGGCAGGCGGTTCCAAGGGTAATGATGATCATCATGATCTTGCTGGCGCGGGGCCCGAGCATATCGGTAAAGGCCGACATGCGGATATGGCGTCCCATGCGGGCGGCCTCGCTGATGCCGACAAATGTCACAAGAATGATCAGAAACTGATTGAGTTCTTCGGAGAAGAAGATGCTCGAACTAAATCCGAGCCGCATGATCACATTGGCGACGGTGTTCACCGCCATGATGATGATGCTCCATCCGAGGAGCTGTCGTTCGACAACGGACAAGCCGTGATCGAGTTTTCTTAAAATCCCCAACGCCCCGCCACTCGGAGCGGGGGCCTCCCCGTTTGCACCTGACATAGAACCTCCTTGATGCGTGTGCGAGACATTCTTGTGGAACGTTGTGTGTGGATGTTGGTTCCCTCCCACACCGGCTTCCGTTCGCTTCACGCTGATTCAGTCAGAATAAAAACGCTTTGTGATGGTTCAATCAGATTTTTGTCATGACACAAAATCAATACATCACATCGAAGGCGTGAACGCCGGGCATTTGATCCATGGTATGGCGGATTTGCATCAGGGCATGTTGGACCGTTGGCGTATCGGGCGCACCACCAAGACAGATCCGCATGGCGTTTGGCCGGGGGACCTTGACGGTCATGAACGGGTCGGAAATCGTGACAGCGACGCCATTTTTGCGCAATTCAGAGGCAAACCATTCTTCCTGCCAATGTTCGGGAATGCGTACCCAGGCCGACAGTGACGTCGGGTGATGACGCACGACCGCGTCGCCCAGAATATCGGCCACCAGTGCCTGGCGTTCGCGCATAAGCGCACGTTGCACTGTGACCGCCTGATCGACGGTGCCATCGGCAATCCAGCGTGCGCCGATCTCGGCCATCAATGGAGTCCCCATCCATCCGGTGACGCGTAAAACGCTGCTGGCACGAATCGACAAGTGCGCAGGCACCGTCAAAAAGCCGGTTCGAAGGCCCGGCATGACCACCTTGGTCAGGCTTGAAACATGAAAGCCAAGCTTGGGCAAAAAGCTTGTGATCGGTGGCAGGTTTTCTTCGAGAAGCGGGCGATAGACATCATCCTCGATGACGTAAACGCCATAATGTTCGGCAATCTCGGCAATGCGTTTACGGCGTTCCAGCCCCATCAGGCAGTTGGTCGGGTTGGTAAAGATCGGGGTGACGACAAGGGCCCGGATTTGGCGGGTGCGGCATTCTTGCTCAAAGGCGTCGGGCAGGATGCCTTCATCATCGGTGGGCAATGCGCCGAGCTTAAAGCGCAGGATGCTGGCCGAGCCAATCACGCCATGATCGGTGAGGCTTTCGGTCAGTACGACGTCATCGGGCTGAATGACGGTGGAAAGGGCGGTAAAGACGCCTTGGGCGGCACCATTGGTGACCAGAAGATTGGGGATTTCTACATTGACCCCCATACCGGAAAGCCAATTGCGCCCGATGTCGCGGTGATAATCAAACCCGGCAACCGGCCGGCAACTTTCCATCCAGCCGTGGTGGGGTTCTTCGGCCAGCTTGGCGTGCATCTGGCGCGACAGGTCATTGTGAAAATCGGTATAGGCGGCACGCACAATCGACAGATCAACCAGATCGGGTTGGCGACTGTCGAGGATAAAGGACGATGCCCGGTCGGTAAGGCGGGCCTGAACAAAGGTGCCGCGACGCCGTTCGGAGCGCAGATAACCCTGCCGTTCGACTTCCTTGTAGGCCGCACTGACGGTTTGAACGCTGACTTTCAGGCGATAGGCCAGTTCACGGTGTGTTGGCATGCGGACATCGTGGCGCAATCTGCCTGATTCAATATCGGTAATGATTGCTTCGACCAGTGCCTTGTATTTCGGACCTGTTTCGCCGCTGAGGTCGATTTCAGGTAGCCACATGATTGTATTTCCATCCCTGCCGTTTTCGGAACCGTAACATGCCGGGTGGGGTTCTGTGTAGGTCTTGATGCTAATTTGTCATGAGACAAAACTAACATTGACCTGATGCAGGAACATTTCAACACTTTGGACGTTCATCAAAATGATGTTGAAATCAAGCGTTCCGATCTGAGTGCCTTCAAGAGTGTTGGCGCCGGTCGTTGAGCGCGATAACACGGGAGACTTCGATATGAGTCTGAACAAACTCCTTAAGGCGACCCTTTCGGCCGCCGCGCTGTTCGCGGTTGCTGGAACCGCTGCCCACGCCGAGGAATGGAAATTCGCCCACGAAGAAAGCCCGGGTGATGTTCAGGACCTTTATGCACAGGAATTCAAACGCCTGGTCGAGGAAAAGACCGATGGTGATGTGAATGTAACCATCTACACCTATGGCCAGCTTGGCACCGAGAACGATATTACCGAGCTGACTGCAGCCGGTGCTGTTCAGTTCTCGAACGCGTCGCCGGGCCACCTTGGGACTTTCGTTCCGGAAATTCAGGTCTTTGGCGTTCCCTACCTGCTGTCGCAGGATAACGAGGTGAACAAGAAGGTTCTGTCTTCGAGCCCGACCATTTACGAAGGTCTGTCCAAGGACTTCGAGTCCAAGGGGCTTAAGCTTTATACCATGTACCCGGAAGGCGAAATGGTCTGGACCACCAAGAAAGCGGTTGAAAAACCGGCTGATTTCGACGGTGTGAAATTCCGTGTCATGACCTCGCCGATCCTGATCGAGACTTATGAGTCGTTCGGGGCCGATCCGGTCGCCCTGCCGTGGGGTGAAGTTTATTCCGGTCTTCAGACCAGTGTCGTCGATGCACAGGTCAACCCGATCTTCTTCATCGAAAGTGCCAAATTCTATGAAGTGACCGACCATCTGATCTATGCCGGTCAGCAGCAATACACCACCACCGTGGTGTCAAACGCGGCGTTCTATGACGGCCTGTCTGACGAACGTAAAGAGATGCTGGCAGAAGTAAAAGCCGAGCTGGATGACTTCATTTATGACGCCCAGAAAAAGGCAAATGAAGAGGCCCTTGCCCGCATCAAGGAAGCCAAGCCGGAAATCGAGGTTATTCGTCTGACAGACGAACAGCGTGCGGCGTTTAAGGAAGCATCCAAAGGCGTTGGTGCAAGCCTTGTTGAAGAAGTCGGTGGTGATACCGAAGAAGTTCTGAATTCGCTTCGTGAAGAATTCGGTACTGCAATGTAATCAGATTTTCCCGATCTAACGGGATTTCGCAACCCCCCGCAGGCCATGCTTGCGGGGGTTTTTGTTTGCCTTGACGCTACGGACATCCATCCCGGTGATGCTCACAAGATCAGCGTTTCCGCGTCTCATACGTGCCCTTTCCGATGACCGGACTGTGGTGATGAAACTGACGTGAAAGGAACTGGCTGTGAATATCTTTAACCTGCTTCAAACTGTTCGTGACGCGATTTTCCCGGCGATCATGTTTGCCTTGATGGCGCTTGGAACGCTTGTGACGTCGTCAAAGGCGGAAGTTTACAATCCCAATGGCGTGCCGATCTCGTCCAGCGAATGGGCCGAAACATCCCCGGACTCAGCCAAGGTGACGGTAAAGGATGCGCTTAGCAATTCCGGGAATGCCACGGTTGTTGCCGGTGTGACCAATGCGGGTGCGGCACCTTATCTGAACCTGTTTGGTTCTGACGGTGCCGGTTCGATCTGGTGGCCGTCGGCAGATGGCGGCAATGCCGAGATCCAACTTCAAATCAGAAATGCATCGGGCAGCGTCACCGCTGCTTGCACGGTGACTTCCCAGAAAGATAGTGCCGGGAAGTTTGCGACGACCTGTCAGTAACCAAGGGTTTGCGCGCGGTGGCAGTTAGACCGTGGCAGTGAGATCATCGTCGCGTGGAAATAAAACAGGGGCCGGTCATGGGCCCGGCCCCTGTGCACCGCCGCGTCGGGAAGAAGGTTTGACGCGGCGGGTATTTGTGATGTCGCAGTGATATCAGTCTGGCTTATTTGCCAGCAGCAACTTCGTCAGCAACCGCATCAACAGCCTGTTTGGCGATGTCGATGACCTTGTCGACTTCTGCCTTGGTGATGCAAAGCGGCGGAGCAAAGCCAAGGATGTCGCCGTGCGGCATGGCACGTGCAATCATGCCACGCTCAAGGCAGGCGGCTGATACGCGCGGACCGATTTTCGCATTCGGATCAAAGCGTTCCTTCTTGGTTTTGTCAGCGACAAACTCAAGTGCGGCCATCAGGCCAACGCCGCGCGCCTCGCCAACCAGCGGATGGTTGTCAAAGGTTTCATGCAGGCGTTTCTGGAAGTAACCGCCCGTGTCGGCCGAGTTGCCGGTCAGGTTTTCACCATCGACAATATCAAGGTTGGCATTGGCAGCAGCCGCACAAACCGGATGCGCCGAATAGGTCCAGCCATGACCGATCGGGCCCATCTGATCGGAGCCCTGTTCGAGCACCTTCCAGACGCGTTCGCCAATGATGACGCCCGATAGCGGCAGGTAACCCGACGAAACACCCTTGGCGATCGTGATCAGGTCCGGCTTGATGCCATAGTGCAAGGAGCCGAAATAGGACCCGGTACGGCCAAAGGCGGTCACGACTTCGTCGGCAATCAGCAGAACATCATACTTGTTCAGAACAGCCTGGATGGCTTCCCAGTAGCCTTCCGGCGGGGTGATGATGCCGCCCGTGCCCATGACCGGCTCGCCGATGAAGGCGGCAACGGTTTCCGGACCTTCGCGCAGGATCATTTTTTCCAGATCATTGGCACAACGTTTGGCAAATTCTGCTTCGGTTTCGCCGGCCTCTGCATTCCAGTAATGGTGCGGGCAGGTGGTGTGCAGAATAGGCGCACGCGGCAGATCAAAGGCGTTGTGGAAGGCAGCAAGGCCGGTCAGGCTGCCGGTCATGATGCCCGAGCCGTGATAGCCGCGCCAACGCGAGATGATTTTCTTTTTCTGCGGCAGGCCGCGGATGTTGTTGTAGTACCAGATCAGCTTGATGTTGGTTTCGTTCGCGTCCGATCCGGACATGCCGTAATAGACGCGCTGCATGCCTTCGGGCGCGCTTTTGACGATACGATCCGACAGACGGATGACCGGCTCGTTCCCGTGCCCGACATAGGTGTGGTAATAGGCCAGTTCCTTGGCCTGCGCATAGATCGCATC
>ENA-ORCZ01000235-ORCZ01000235.1-marine-metagenome-genome-assembly--contig:-NODE-235-length-34457-cov-4.095608_pt1 | contig 34457 bp, 38 predicted proteins | sample MGYA00237785_ERZ508519 | MGnify/ENA primary metagenome ERZ508519 (study PRJEB26189, sample SAMN06268790) | marine metagenome | isolation source: Bioluminescent Bay, La Paraguera, Puerto Rico | place...
TCTGACGCGCGAGCCACAATTCGATTGCGACTTTTGGTTTAGGTGTTCCATAGTGGATATGCCCATCAAGCTGATTTGCCGTGTGGAATCTCGGATGCGTTTGTTACTGTTTTCAGCTGTCTTGTTCTTCCTCGCCGCCGGAAATGCGCTCTGCCTGGATTTTGATGATCCGGAGGCTCCTTTCGACCCATCTACCCTGACGCGTTCGGAAATCAGGTTTCTGCAGATGGGTTTAGCAGTCAAACGGCACTATATCGCCATACTCGACGGACAGTGGGGACCGGCGAGCAAAAAGGCGCTCCAAAGTTTCATAAATCACGACCTGAATGAGGATCATTCGCCGACAAACTGGGACGTCATGCTGCTGATCGTCTCCACCGTTTTGGAGTTCAGGGATCTGGACTGGGCGAAAAGCACTTTTGCCGGCGTCGATCTGGACCTGATGACACCAAAACTGGAGTTGATCGAAGGCAGTCTAACGGACGTCGGAGCCAAATTTCGAATGGGCGACATGTTGGTGGAGACAATTGTTCAATCGCCATCCGAAATGCGCGACGCCCACTTCTATGGCGATGTCGATGTCGACGTCATTTACAGCGCCAGAAAAAGCAGAATGTGGGCCAGCGTTCTGGACGTCGAGGATGTGGTTTTCCTGGTCTATTCCCAAAAACGGGGCAGTCGCTGGAACACGCTCGTTATGAAGGCGACAAGGGAAGACGCAGGCAGAATGTTTGTGATCTTTTCCGGTCTCTTTCGAGGCGCCACCCTAACCATCGCTCCTTCTGAACGGTTTGAGAAGTTGACAGATGTTTTGCTCGAGGAATTCGACAAGCTTCAAGCGACCGACGGCGAAACGGCCCTCGCTGGAGAGCACGGTGGAAACAGCACAGAACCGGGCAAAGAGAAGAAATCGGATGGTCCTAGAAGTTCAGGAACCGGTTTTGCGGTCAACGCCGACGGTTACCTCCTGACAAATGCACACATTGTCGAAGGGTGCGCGAAGCTCGAGGTTCGCGGACAAAAAGCATCCGTCATCGACAGCGACGAGAATTTTGACCTTGCCCTGGTCCATGTGCCCGACCTGAAGCCGGCCGGTGTCGCAATCTTCGCAGACACGCCCGCGGCACTGAACTCCGACATCACGACTGCCGGCTATCCACTCAGCGGGTTTCTCGGTGGTCTCAACATCACGCGCGGAACGGTTGCGGCGCGCAAGGGGCTTGGTGGCAGCGGTGTCAACATGCAGATAACGGCCCCGCTTCAGCCAGGCAATTCCGGCGGGCCCGCGGTAAATGCATCGGGCCACGTTGTTGGCGTCGTCGTCGCCAAGCTAAATGCCGCAACATTCGCTGAGGCAACCGGCGATATTCCGCAGAATGTCAATTTCGCCATCCGGGGCACCATCGCGCAGCTGTTCCTGCATCAAAATGGCATCACACCGCATAAGGCAGAAGCAGGCGAGCTTCTTGCGCCGGAAGAAATCGCCTCCCGGCTCAGCGACTATACGTTTCTCATCAGCTGTTTTTAGCTCCTCGGAAAACATCGCGGGCTTCAAGCCGGTTGCGCTTTGCCGGTCGCTTGCATGACAGCTGGAAACTGATACCAACATAAACTAGGCCTTACCGGCTACCGCATTATTTCGACCGGCAGGCGCCCGGGCTTGAGTGCCAGATCGAAGCCGGGTTCTGCTTTGACAAGGAAGACCGACCATGACCACACCCGCTTATGACGACCAGAACGTCTTTGCCAAGATCCTGCGCGGCGAACTGCCGAGCCACAAGGTTTACGAGGACGCAAAGACATTGGCGATCATGGACATCATGCCGCGCGGCGACGGCCATATCCTGGTCATTCCAAAGGCCCCTTCGCGCAACATCCTTGACATTGCGGAAGACGATCTGAATGCGGTCATGGCGACGGTGCAGAAGCTGGCGCACACGGTGATCAAGGCATTCGCTGCCGACGGAACCACCATTCAGCAATTTTCCGAACCCGCCGGCGGCCAGGTGGTGTTCCACACCCATTTCCACGTCATTCCGCGCTTTGAAGGCGTGTCTTTGAAACCGCACACGGGCGCGATGGCCGACAATGATCTTCTGGCGGAACAAGCCGAGAAGATACGCGCTGCGCTGGATTGAACCGGCACCTGATCGGATAACAGCGCCCGCACCGCCGAAAGCCGTGCGGGCGCTTCTTCTTGCGAGAGATCAGCTTTCGAACCACCAGCGGCTGCAGGCGCGGGCGCCGTCAAGCTCCCAGCTCGCGGCCAGCTGGTCGGCATGCTGGACGTTGCTGCGGCGCGCATAGACGAAGTTGCGGAAGAACGGAATGATCGTGCCGCCATCGTCATGGGCAAGCAGTGCCATCTCCCGATACATTTCCGCCCGCTTGGCATCGTCCAGTTCCGCCTTGGCCATCAGCAGCAGCTCATTGAAGCGCTCGTTCTGCCAGTGGCTTTCGTTCCAGGCTGCATCCGACTTATAGGCAAGCGAATACATCACATCCGGCGTCGGACGCGCGCCCCAGGCCACAACGCAGAACGGCTTCTTCAGCCAGACATCCGAGTAGTAGCCGTCATTGGGCTCGCGCACGACCTTGATATCGATGCCGGCAGCCTTGGCATGTTCGGCAAACAGCACGCAGAGGTCGACCGCGCCTGAATAGACGGATTCGGCCGAAGAAATGCTGATCGACAGGCCTTCCGCCCCTGCTTTCTTCAGCAGCGATCTGGCCTGGTCCGGGTCGTAGTCGTGCTGCGGAATATCGTCGGGCCAATAGGGCATGGCCGGCGAATGGTGGAAGTCGTTTGCCTTGGTCGCGGCACCGAAGGCGATCTTTTCAATGATCTCGTCGCGATTGATGGCAAGCTTGAGCGCATTGCGCACGTCCTTGTTGTCGAAAGGCGCCGTGTCGCAGAACATCGGCATGGTGAGCGTCGAAGCGGATGGCACGTTGTCGATGACAAGGTTCTGATTGCGCCCGAGCAGGGCCATGGTTTTCAGATCGATCAGCGACACAGCATCAACATCGCCGGTCACCAGCGCCGTCTGGCGGGCGTTGGGATCGGTCAGCACAATCAGTTCCACGGCGTCGAAATGGGCGCCGTCGAGATGCCAGCCTTCGTGGCGCGTCAGGGAAAAGCGAACACCGAATTCGCCGGTCTCGATCTTGTACGGACCGGTACCGTCACCGGAAGCCCAGTCGATGGTGCCGTCTTCGTTGGCAGGGCAGATCACCAGGTGATAGTCGGTCATCAACCAGGGTAGATCCGCATTGCCCGAGGACAGTTTGACAACAATTGCGTTGTCGCCGTCCTTGACGATGTCCGCAACGTCGGTCAGCAGGGCCTTTGCAGCCGACGTGCTGTTGTCGCCACGGTGGAAGTTGATCGACGCGATGACATCATCGGCGGTCATCTTGCGCCCCGAGTGGAAGGTGACGTTTTCGTTGAGCTTGAAGGTCCACTCCGTCGCATCCGCATTCGCCGACCATTCGGTGGCCACGTCCGGGCCAAGCGACCCGTCCGGTTCGATCAGCGTCAGATAGCTGCGGTGGGTATGCGCCAGCACGATCATGGCGATGGTGAGGTAGGTGCCGGGATCGTGGGTGTCGGAGGTATTGCCGTCGTGGATGCCGACCTTGAAAGTACCGCCCTGTTTCGGCTGGGCCTTGGCATTGGTGGTCCAAAGTCCCGTCGCGGCCGAAGCGGCAACCCCCGCGGCCATGGAATAGTTGAGGAAATCGCGGCGCGATATCCGGCCTGCCTTGGCTGCCTGAGCCAGACGCTCAAGCATATCAGTGTCTTTCGGTTTCCCACTCATCTTGAAATTACCTCCTCGTTTCTAAGGCTTCCACTCGGCTGCAACCCGGTTGTTTTCCTTAAGATTAGGTCGGACGCGATTTTTCCGATCATCTCCCATTCGAAGTTTAATGACGCAAATGCGACATATTCTTAGATAGCACGCAGCATCGGATTGTCCCGTGCGGACGGCTCACGGCAATTGCGGGCTGAGGATCGAGTTTCTTGCGTGAGTATGGAGCCGGAATGACGGCACGACGAAAAAGAGCCTCGCCAGGTTTGCGCCTGGCGCCCAGATTGCTTCTGGGGGGATTGGGCATCCATGAACGCACTCAGGCGATCCCCGCCTGGATGGCGGCGTCTTCCTGCTCCTTGACCATGTATTGATCTTCCTGCAGGACTTTCACCACCGAAGGGCGCTCAGAGAAGCGTTGCGCATAGGCCTTGAATTCGTCCAGTTCCGGCACGATGCCGAACATCATGCCCCAGCGCAGCCCCATTCCCCACAATACGTCGACGGCCGTCATTCGATCGCCGAGAACATAGGGCCCCTTGGCAAGCTGGGCACGCATATTCTCCATCACCGTTTCAAAGGTGCCGTAAGGCGAAATGGAGACAGGCGCTTCCTCGCGCTTCAGAGCGCGGTCAACCATGGCCGGCTCGAAACAGGAAGCCATGTGCACGAACCAACGCAGATATGGTCCGCGGCGAGGGTCATCGAGCGCGGGTGTCAGACCTTTTTCCGGGAAGAGATCGGCGAGATAGATATAGACGGCAACCTGTTCGGTGATCACCGCCTCGCCGACCCGCAGAGCCGGCACCTTGCCGGAGGGGTTTATGGAAAGGAAATGGGGCTGCCTGTTTTCGCCGAGCTTCAGGTTGAGAAGGTTCAGCTTGTAGGGCGCCCCCAGTTCCTCCAGCAGCACGCGAACGCCCGTAGCGCGGGTTTGCGGGGCATAAAAGAGTTCAACCTGGTGCACCATCTTGTCCTCCTCGGCTGCGGGGTTTGTACGCCCCGCTCCAAGCAGGCTAGCGCATCACCGCCACCGCAGCCAGAAGTGTCTCGCCGAAACGGGCAGACAATCGAAAAACTTATAATATCTGTAGGTTAAGGCAGATAGATGGCGTCAGATCGCTATGCCTCTAACCTGCGACCGCATCCACGCCCAGCCATCCCGCAATCAGAAAGACCTCGGCTGCCAGAACGCCCACAAAGACCCGTTGCCGGGCAGCAAAGAAGGCGGCGAAGCCGACGGCGGCCGCGGCAAGGCGCAGCCACAGCGGTGTCTCAGCCAGGACGCCCTGCGGGAACAGGATCAGCTTGGAGATCACCCCGGCAACCAGCGCGGTCGCAACGCAGCGCACCCAGATCAGCAGTTCACCATCTTCGCGCAGCCTGCCGCCCGCCAAGACGCCGAGCCAGCGCCAGACATCCGTCGCGAGCCACCCGGCCACCAGGATCATCACGAACGGCCACCAGGTTTCCAGAAGCAGCGTCCCTGTCGTTCCGCCCATCAGCGCAGCCCCCTGCGGACGATCCGGGTCACGAGATAAGCCAGCGATCCGCCCACAAGGCCGGTCCAGAGCAGGTCAAGCCCTGGCAGATAGGCAAAGAAAACCGGGCCGAGCAGCAGACCCGCCACCATTGCCGCCCGGTCGGCATTGAGCCGCGCCGCCCCCCAGAGTGAACAGAGGAAATAGACCGGCGTCAGCAGGAACAGTGCCCCGGCCACCATGCCCGGCATGCTTTCAACCAGCAGATAGGAAACGCCGGTCATGCAGAAGACGAAGCTGGTTACCGCACCGCCGAAGCCGAGAAAGAATGGCAGCCGCCCTTCTCTCGGCATGTCCGGCAGGTTCTTCATGGCAAAGACCCAGGCCGTTACCGCGACGAAATGCGAGGCGAGCAGCAGCTGCCAGGTCTTCGTCTTGCCGGGCACTTTGATGATCGGCATCAGCGCCATGGTCATCGGCATCAGGCGAACGGAGGCAAGCGCAACGGCAATCGCGGCCGGAATGAGCCCCATGCCGGAGGATATCGCCCCGGTCAGCACCACGATCGACGGCAGAGCCCAGACAAAACCCGTCATCGCCAGGGTCTCTGCCAGGGTCAACCCGGTTTCCCGCGCAAGCCCCGCATAGCCGACAAAGGCCGCCGTCAGGATAAACGCCGGGATCGACACTGCCGCCCGCGCCCCGCGCGCCATCCAGACGCCCGAGGTCACCGGCGGTTCTGCAGGTGAATTGTCGGGTGTAAACCGGTCTGAAGCCGACATGAAAACAGACTCATCTCTCGGCAGTTAGTAAGGTAGCCTTACCTTTTTGCAGAAATGATGTCCAGTCCAGCCCAGGGTGGATCGGTTTGCTACACCGACCGCGTCAACCCGCCATCGATGCGGATATTCTGCCCGGTGATATAGGCCGCCTCGTCGCTGGCGAGATAGGCGATCAGGCTGGAGACCTCGTCGGAGCGGCCGTAGCGGCCCATGGGGATGCGGCTGCGGCGGTCTTCCTTTTCCGGCAGGCTGTCGATGAAGCCCGGCAGAATGTTGTTCATGCGTACGTTCTGGCGCGCGAACTTGTCGGCGAAAAGCTTGGTGAAGCTGGCAAGCCCCGCACGGAAGACGCCTGAGGTCGGGAACATCGGGTCCGGCTCGAAGGTAGCGAAGGTGGAAATGTTGATCACCGTGCCGCCGCCCTGCCCGGCCATGATCGGCGCGACGAGACGGCTCGGCCGGACGACGTTCATCAGGTAATAGTCCATGCCGAGATGCCAGTCCTCGTCGGAAATCTCCAGGATGTCCCCTTTGGGTCCATGGCCGGAAGAATTGACCAGAACGTCTATTCTTCCAAAAGCCTCCAGAGACTTACTGACAAAGGACTTCAAATCCTCTGCGACCAGATTGGAGCCGGTATAGCCGATACCGCCGAGCTCTTCGGCGAGCGCCTCGCCCTTGCCGGAAGAGGAAAGGATTGCCACCCGAAACCCGTCCGCCGCCAGACGTCTGGCCGCATCCGCCCCCATGCCTGAACCGCCGGCGGTGATCAAGGCTACCTTGCTGTCGCTCATATCCGTACTCCTGAAACTGTCTGGCCTATAGCTAGGAAAGTCGAACGGCAGCGGCAAATGATTTTACTGAATGACTTCAATTCCAGACGTGAATGAGTTCCGGTCCGTCCCGTCGCCTCGGCTATGGAACGGATTATCAAAGAAAAAGGCCCCGGATTTCGCCGGGGCCTTCCGTGCCTGAGGCACCTGTTCAATCTGCGAGCGGAACCTTCGGCACAAGGCTCTTCTTGGAGGAGCCGCTCTTTGCCGCCGGGGGCTTGCTGTCCTTGGCGGATGCTTTCGCCGCGGGCTTGCGCCGGCGCTTCGGCTTCGGCTTGGCATCCGCCTTGGCCTTGGGCTTTGGCGGCGTCGCCCGTTCCTCGATGCTTTCCAGAAGCAGGCCCTTGCCGTCCTCGGAGACGGAAACCTTCACCATGCCGCCCTTCTTCAGCTTGCCGAAGAGCACTTCATCGGCCAGCGGACGCTTGATGTGCTCCTGGATTACCCGGCCGAGCGGGCGTGCGCCCATCTGGCTGTCATAACCCTTGTCGGCGAGCCACTTGACCGCATCCTCGGTCAGTTCGAACGTCACGCCGCGGTCCGCAAGCTGGACTTCCAACTGCATGACGAATTTCTCGACCACCTGGTAGACGACTTCCATCGGCAGGTTGCCGAACGGAATGACGGCATCAAGGCGGTTGCGGAATTCCGGCGTAAACAGCTTGTTGATCGCCTCCGCGTCGTCGCCTTCCCGCTTCACCCGGTTGAAGCCGACAGGCATCTTGGCCATGTCCGCGGCTCCTGCGTTGGTGGTCATGATCAGGATGACATTGCGGAAATCGACCTGCTTGCCGTTGTGGTCCGTCAGTTTGCCGTGGTCCATCACCTGCAGCAGGATGTTGAAGAGGTCCGGATGGGCCTTTTCGATTTCGTCCAGCAGCAGGACGCAATGCGGATGCTGATCGACACCGTCGGTCAACAGTCCGCCCTGGTCGAAGCCGACATAGCCCGGAGGCGCACCGATCAGACGCGACACGGTGTGCCGCTCCATATATTCGGACATGTCGAAACGGATCAGTTCCACACCGAGCGAAAGGGCCAGCTGGCGCGCCACTTCCGTCTTGCCGACGCCGGTCGGGCCGGAGAAGAGGTAGCTGCCGATCGGCTTGTCCGGTTCACGCAGGCCCGCACGGGCGAGCTTGATGGCCGAGGCAAGCGTTTCGATCGCCGAATCCTGCCCATAGACAACCCGCTTCAGATCCTTGCCGAGGTTTTCCAGCACCTCCGCATCGTCCTTGGAGACGGATTTTGGCGGGATCCGCGCCATCGTGGCGATGGTGTTCTCGATTTCCTTCACGCCGATGGTCTTGCGGCGTCGGGCTTCCGGAACCAGCATCTGCGACGCACCGGTTTCGTCCAGCACATCGATGGCCTTGTCCGGCAGCTTGCGGTCGGAGATATATTTCGCCGACAGCTCCACCGCGACCTTGATGGCGTCGTTGGTGTAGCGGACCTTGTGGAAGTCCTCGAAATAGGGCTTCAGGCCCTTCAGGATATCGATGGCGTCCGGGATCGACGGCTCGTTGACGTCGATCTTCTGGAACCGTCGCACCAGAGCCCGGTCCTTTTCGAAGAACTGCCGGTATTCCTTGTAGGTTGTCGAGCCGATACAGCGGATCGCGCCCGATGCCAGAGCAGGCTTCAGGAGGTTGGAAGCATCCATCGCCCCGCCGGAGGTGGCGCCTGCGCCGATCACAGTGTGGATCTCGTCGATGAACATCACCGCGCCGGGATAGTCCTCGATTTCCTTGACCACCTGCTTCAGCCGCTCTTCGAAATCGCCGCGATAGCGGGTGCCCGCCAGAAGCGAGCCCATGTCGAGCGAAAAGATGGTGGCGTCCTTCAGAACGTCCGGAACGTCGCCGTTGACGATGCGGTGGGCGAGCCCCTCCGCGATCGCGGTCTTGCCCACGCCGGGGTCGCCGACGAAGAGCGGATTGTTCTTGGAGCGGCGACACAGGATCTGGATCGTCCGCTGGATCTCGCTGTCGCGGCCGATCAGCGGATCGATTTTTCCGTTGGTCGCCTTTTCGTTGAGATTGACACAGTAAGCTTCAAGAGCGTCCGTCTTTTGGCCGGACTTCTTCTCGGTTTCAGCTCCGGGCATCACATCTTCTTCATCCGCCCCTTCGACTGGACGGGCCTCGGACATGCCGGGACGTTTGGCAATGCCGTGCGAAATATAGTTGACCGCGTCGTAACGGGTCATGTCCTGGTCCTGCAGGAAATAGGCGGCATGGCTTTCGCGCTCGGCGAAGATCGCAACGAGCACGTTGGCGCCGGTCACTTCCTCCCGGCCGGACGACTGTACGTGAATGACGGCGCGCTGAATGACGCGCTGGAAACCGGCGGTCGGCTTCGAGTCCTCGTCACTGTCGGTGACGAGGTTGTCGAGTTCGGTCTCGATATATTCCAGGAGATTGCGTCGGATCGTGTCCAGGTCGACGTTGCAAGCTCGCATGACCGCCGCAGCGTCCTGGTCGTCCAGCAAGGCCAGCAACAGGTGCTCGAGCGTCGCATATTCCTGCTGGCGCTCGTTGGCGAATGCCAGAGCCTGGTGTAGCGCTTTTTCAAGACTGCGTGAGAAGGAAGGCACGTGCTTTTGACCTCACTTTTTTTCCATGACGCATTGCAACGGATGCTGGTGCTTGCGCGCAAAATCCATCACCTGGGTGACCTTGGTCTCCGCGACCTCGTAGGAAAAGATTCCACATTCCCCTACGCCGTGGTGATGCACATGCAGCATAATGCGGGTCGCCTCTTCGCGGTTTTTCTGGAAGAAGTTCTCCACAACGTGAATGACGAACTCCATCGGAGTGTAGTCGTCGTTCAAAAGCAGCACCCGATAGAGATTGGGCCGCTTGGTAACCGTTTTCGTCCGGGTGACAACAACCGTTCCGGTGTCGCCACCGTCATTGTCATAATCAGATCCCGCCGACATTTCCGCTTCTATCGCCTCTTTCACTCCGGCCATCACCAAGTTCCGATTTCCGGTCCCGCTACCCTGCGCAGCTGGCCCGGGGCTTTCCGCGAAACGTTTCCGTCTCGCGACAAGTCATGCTTCGGAGATAATCCTGCCGCGCAAGCCGCGCTCGCGCAATGGTCGATTTCATCAACATTTTGGACAACAGCGCTTTTGGCTGGTCAGCGCCGTCCGTGAACTTGAATGTAGGTTTCCTGAAACCGAATAAAAGATGGGAAGAGAAGGCATTTAACTCCCCCCTACGAAAGGATGTCACTGGACACGGTTGTCCGGCAAAACTGTGCATATACGAAAAACCCCGGCTCGATCGAGCCGGGTTCCGGATCTTGCGCCGTCCCGCAACGGCGTGACTGGCGTCTTATTTCGACAGTTTGCCGAGAGCACTTTCGTAGGGCTTGTAGGCATCCTTCGAAAGGTCCGTAACCATTTCGCCGATCTTGCTCATCTCGCCGACGAAGCCTTCGTAAGCGGACTTCATATAGTCAGCCTGGGCTTCGAATGCCTTGTCCAGAGACTTGGAAGAAACCAGCTTCTCGACAGCAGCCGTACCTTCTTCGAAGGACTTCTTCTGGTAATCGGCAACCTCGGCGGCGATCGCCTGGAAGCCCTTGCTGAAGGAACCGAACGACTCCATGGCCATGTCCATGTTGTCCTTGCTCATTTTCTGGAACTCATCAAAGCTGTTCATCATTTCACTGCCCTCATCCATCGACCGGATCCCGAGCCAGAGCTTTGACTCTCTCGGGCGCACCGGCGCGCATCGCGTTACCTAACGAAAGGCCGTGATAATGCACTGCACAAAATGTGTCAAGGCGATTTTGCATCGCAAAAACAACTAATGCGTGTAGCACGGGAAATTTTTGCAGCGTCAGATGACCGCACCCGTCCCTGACGCGCATTTGTCGACAAGCACAATCGGAAAAGGAAATTTTATGTATCGACAGTGACCTTTCGACGTTAATTCACACAAGACGTGGACATAATCTAATCAAAGAAGCATGAAAGCAGAACAATATTCTTATCACAACAAACGCAGACAAAGATTTACAACAACAAATATCGCTTGATACGCAAAACCTTCGACACCTACTGAATTAACCAAAGATTAACTCTAACAAAAAACTATCTTTTTAAGTGCTTTTTCGGCCGATCATTTACCCATTCGTAACCGTGATTCAATCAAATGATTAGCAGATCGACGGGGCGGCGGCTTGAATCGTACGGGGGTTAGATCCAACCTGCCAGCTCCTGACACGAACCACGTGACCCGGAATGGGATAGTAATTGTGTTTGGGATGCGTCTGTTTCGCAAATTTCGGGCTCTCGCCCGCACCGCCAAGGTTTTGACCCTCAGCAGCCTGCTTCTGGGGGTGCCTGCAACGGCTATGGCCAATCCGCTATACGCCGGCATCGTCGTCGATGCCAAGACGGGCAAGACCCTTTACAGTTCTTCTGCCGATGCCTACCGCTATCCGGCATCGCTGACCAAGATCATGACGCTTTATATCGTCTTTGAAGAGCTTGAGGCCGGACGGCTTACGCTCGACAGCGAGCTTAAGGTTTCCAGCTACGCGTCTCAGCGGCCGCCGTCGAAACTGGGCCTGAAGCCCGGCGGAACGATCAAGGTGAAGGATGCGATCCTGGCGCTGGTCACCAAGTCGGCAAACGACGTTGCCTCCACGGTGGCCGAGAATCTCGGCGGATCGGAGAGGAAGTTCGCCGAACGAATGACCCGCACCGCGCGCCAGCTCGGTATGTCCAAGACGACGTTCCGCAATCCGCACGGTCTGCCGGACAGCGGCCAGCGCACAACCGCCCGCGACATGGCGACTCTCGGCATCGCCATCCAGGAGCGGTTCCCGCAGTATTACAGCTACTTCAAGACGCGCTCCTACTCCTACAAGGGCCGCACCTACGGCAACCACAACAAGCTTCTGGGCCAAGTCAAGGGTGTGGACGGGATCAAGACCGGCTATATTCGCGCCTCCGGCTTCAACCTGGTCACCTCGGTCAATCGTGACGGCCGGCAGATCGTCGCTGTCGTCATGGGCGGCAGGAGCGGCGCTTCGCGCAACGCGCAGATGACGAAGCTGATCAACGGCTATCTGTCGAAGGCCAGCCGCGGCGCGAAAACGGCACCGCTAATCGTTCAGCGTCCGTCGGAGCCGACCTTCGTGGCGGTCGCGATGAAGAACCCGCCCCTGCCGAATGCCAAGCCGGGCAGCGAGCCGGCACCGGCTTCCGGTGCCCCGATGGTGCTGGCATTTACTGCCGATCCCGGCGCTGTTCCGGCGCCGGCCCCCTCTCCGGTCGAAGAAGCGGAAGCACCGCAATCCGTGCCTGGTTTCGGTACCGAGGTGCCGATCCCGCCAAAATCGGTCAAGCAGCGCTTCGATGCCACCTTTGCCGTCGCGACGTCGCTGCCGCCGGTCCCGCCGGCAAGCCCCGACGCGCAGTTGACGACCAATTCGATCTCCCGGTCCCAGCTGCTCGAGGTTGCACGGGCAGAGCGGGCTCCCGCGGCACCGCTGCCGGTGAAATCGGTGAAAGTGGAAACCATCGCCGTGACGCCGCAGACGGTCGAAACCGTCAGCGCACCGGAAGTTGCTGCCGCCGGGTCAGCAGGGGGTGCCGAAGACAGTTCCGACGTCGACAGCATCACCGTCGCGACCAGTGATACGCAGGATATCGAGCCGGGTTGGCAAGTCCAGATTGCGGCAACCGAAACGGAAAACCAGGCGATCGCCATGCTCAAGTCCGCCAAGGAAAAGACAGGTGCCGCACTGAAAGGCCGCGTGCCGTACACAGAACCCGTCGATACGGACGGCCAGACCCTTTACCGGGCGCGCTTCGTCGGTTTCGACACCAAGACTGCAGCCTGGAATGCCTGCAAAAGCCTGAAGAAGGCCAGATATGCCTGCTTCGCCATCTATCAGTAACCGCGTAACGGATGCCGTCAATGTCTTCTGAGAAGCGTGTCTTTAGCCTCGTTGATTTTCGCCGCGAGGAAACCGGAACCTCCCTGGTCGGGATGGACCCGCATCATAAGCCTGCGGTGCGCGGCTCGAATTTCCGCGTCCCCGGCACCGCGCGCAAGCCCCAGGATCTGGTAGGCCTCCTCATCTGTCATGGGGCCCGTGCCCGCCGCGCTTCCCTGCCGCTCTGCTCCATCCGCCTGGAAGTTTTCACGCCAGCTGGCAAGCCTGCGGTCGAGATAAGCTTCGACTAGCTTCTGGCTCTGGCCGTCCTGGGCGGTCTCGCGCCAGAAGGCTTCCAGGTCGGTCTCGCTCAGATCGTCCAGCCGGCGACCCTGAAACCCGCCGGCAAGCACCGTACCGGTCATCGTGCCGGTATCGTGATCCAATTCCATTTCCACCATTGCCGTTCGCACCCGGGACCGCTGTCCCGAAGACTTGTTGGGTTTGTAGCCTCGGGACAGCCGGTTGAGCCCGGACAATCCCAGGACAGAGAGACCGAGACCCAGCATCGGGACGGCAAGAATAAAACGCCCCGTCACGGCAAAGATCCCTGCAAGCAGGATCAGGAATACGCCTGCGAGGGTCTTCAGGTTCTTCGCAAGCACTGCCGGATTGGCGGAAACAAAACGGTTGCCGAAGGTCACAAGTGCTGTCAGCACGAGAAGGCCGATAATAAAATAGATCATTCCGCTGGTATTTCCTGCTCCGAACCCATGCCGCCTGCCGTCTCCCCCGAGTCGCGTCGCGATCCCAAGTGCTGTTGCATATACATTGATTATGTAGACAGGACCGGCACCAAATCAAAGCGCAACAGCCCGGCACCGTTGCGCATGTCCCAATGCCGGCGCGCTTCGTCCTCTTCCGACCGCCCCTAACTCGTGTTGTCCTTCTCCGGACGCTCCGGCTGGACCAGGAGAACAACGGCGAGTGCCGCAGCATCGGCTGTGAGAATAACCGCAATCGGGATCACATCGTCATGGATCTGTGCGAGAAGCCCAAGCACAGCGGCAACCGCCGTGCCGATGACACCCCTGACAAAGCGGCTGGTGGCGACGAAATATTCCCGTTCCTCTTCCGTGCCTATTTCGCCGAGATAGACGGTGACCGCAACGGTCGCAATCTGGGCAGCAAGCGCCACCAGCACCAGTGCGGGCAATAAGGCGCGAAGTGCGGCGTTGTCAGGAAATGGTCCTCCCACAGTGCCGGCACCGCCGCAAGCATTGCCGCCACAATTGCGGTCGCCAGGTTTACGGCCGCGGAGCATCCGGCGAGGCGAAACAGGATCGGTCCGCTTAAAACGGCGCCGACACTCATGGCGATGACAAAGCCTGCATAGGAGCCGGAAGAAAACCCGGCGCACCGGCTGCCACGCAGATGAACAGGAGGAATATTCTCGGGGGCGCCAATCTGCGTATCAAGGAATAGAAAAGCCCTTGCGCAAGAAACAGGCCCCAGTTTCGCCGGGAGGTCTGATCGTCCATGTGCCACTATCGCTCAACTGGCGAAAGAAACGATGGCGTAGAGCGTCCTTTCAAGAAAGCGACGGACCAGACTGGCTTAGCTGCCCGGGGGCAATTGGCTCAACAGCAACCGCGCCCCCTGCCCGCCCTGCTTTTCCAGAAGCTGCAGCGCGGAGCGGCCGCCGCTGGCAAAGACGGCCACGGCCTTTAACAGGTCGGCCAGTTGCTGCGCCGAGCCGGCATCAAAGCGGCAATAGGCACCGTTGGTCAGCCGGGCCATTTCCCGGAAAGCGCGCTCGGCAACGCCGTCATGGCCTTCCTGAAACACGAACATCGGCACGCCGAGCAGCCCCAGATGTCCGGCCCTGTCGCACAGGCTGTCGACATCTTCCTCCATGCAGTCGCCGACATAGACCAAGGCTGCGATCTTTTCCTGCTTGGCCGCAGCGAGCGCAGCCGAGAGAACTTTGCGAATCTGCGTGCGGCCGCCCTGGCAGTCGATACGGCTCATGGCACGGGCAAGCTCGGTACCGCTTTCGAACCAGCGCGAGGCGCGGCACTCGCCAAACCCGCGGAAATAAACCAGCTTGATCCGCAATCCCGAGATCTTGCCCGCTTCTTCAAACATTTCCGCCTGGATCTGGCAGGCCTGGTCCCAGGTCGGCTGCCGGCTCATGGTGGCATCGAGCGCGAAGATCAGGCGCCCGCCGCTGCCCGGCTGCGGCGTTATCTCCGCTGCCTTTTGCAGAAAGGCCGTCACGTCAGCCTCTGCCGTGGGCACATTGCCCTGTTGCTGCCGGACTAGCGGGTCGTTCACGCGATTGCCGGTCTTGGCCATACCACCTCGTTCCTTCTGGCATTCCTGTCATAAAGAGTGGGACCGGAGGCGATTTTTGGCAAGGCTTTGACAGAAGGCGCCGACCTTGCCGGGGGCAAAGCCGGTTCCGCGACCATCCCGGAAGCTGTCGGCGGCGAAGATGAGGTCACATCCTGAAAAGACACACTGATGTTCGAGACCCGATCAGCGTCTTTCAAAGCAGGCAGAGTTCGGTGAGGTCGCGGCGCATGTCTTCCGGCATTGCCTGCGCACTGCCGCCAAGCCGCAAATCCGCGGGCGCATCCTTTGCCTTGAGGTACCGCCAGCCCTGAAATGGCCGCTTCGGCTGGTACTGCGTCAGGATCAGCCGCGGTTCCATGACAAGCTCGCAACGCTTGACGCCAGCCTCGTCGGTGAAGGGACGGATATCGATCAGATGCTGACGCACCTGGATCTTTCCCTTGATCACCCAATAGAGCGAGCCGCCGTCCAGGAGTTCGTCCCTGCGGGTCGGAACCATGCGTGTTGTATGGGTCGTTTCGGCGGCAAGGCCGGCTTTGCGGGCGTTCTCCACCCGGAAGTCGATCCAGGCCTGCAGCGACTCGACGCTGTCCGCGCCAACACACAGCTTTACCAGATGCAAGGTCATGCGTCTGACCTAGCAGGCCTCCCGGCAAGGTCAAGAGCCGCTCCGGATTAGCCGGTGGATTTTGGTGCAGACCGGTACGCGCGCGCTTGCGCGAACCTGCCGAACAGGGTTCTCTTTGGCGATGGATGTGTTTGTGACAGGCGGTACCGGCGAGATCGGCTCCGCCATCGTGAAACGGCTGGTTCAGGACGGTGCACGGGTAATCGGCCTTGCGCGCTCCGATGCCTCGTCCTCGCGGCTGCGCGCCCTGGGTGCAAGTGCCTATCCGGGCGATCTGCGGTCTCCGGAAAGCTGGGTCGGCCGGGCAGCCTCCTGCGAGGCGGTGATCCATGCCGGCGCAACGTTCTCGGAAGACATGGGCAGGGTGGACCGGCAGAGCATGCTGGCCCTGAAGAAAGCCGCTCGGCACAGGAAACAGCCGCTCAAGGTGATCTATACGGGCGGGATCTGGCTCTATCCCGCCACCGGTCAGGCAAGGCCGCTGACGGAAAAGACGCAGTTTGCGCCACTCCCTGCCTTTCGCTTCATGGCCGAGACGATCCGCACGCTATCGAACGGCACCGATCTCAATCTGACGGTAGTTCATCCCGCGCTTGCCTGTAGCCGCAGTTCCGGCCCGATCGCGGAAATGACGGCCGCCCTGAAGGCGGGACAGCCGTTCCAGACCAGGGCAACGGCCGACACCCTCTGGCCGCTGGTTGAGACCAGCGACCTGGCCGCGCTTTATGCACTGGCGCTGAAGCATTCCCGTTTCCGCATGTCGCTGATTGCCAGCTGCATCCCCGGCATCGCCGTCGGCCACCTCGCCTCCCACATCTCGGCGCGCCATGGTCTGCCGCTGGACATCTTGACACTGCCGGTGCCTGAAGGAACTGACCCTGATCTCGACTGGGCAGCCGGCTACGCTCTCTCCCAATGGGTCGATGTCGGTCATGCCCGGCGTGCAACCGGTTGGCAGCCGGAACATTCGACGATCGAAGACCTCGTCGTTTCTCTGTCGAAATAGCCGAAGCCTTGGAATTCAGGCGCCTCAGTCCGCCTTTTCAGAGACATGACAAAGGCTTTCTAAAGCTTTGTCCGAATATGATCGGGCAAATGTTCGCTTCAGGGGCTGGGCGTGTCCAGGACAATCACATCGCTTCTTGTCTTCTTTCTTCTCGTCTTGCCGTCCGAGGCGGCTGGCGACGCCCCGCTTGGGCTTTTCAAGGTGGTGAATACGGCAGGCTTCGTGGAGCAGGACGGGGCGCGGCAGCCACTGAAAGGCGACATGGACGAGGGGATTGCGCAAATTGAGCGGGACCTTGCCGGCAGCCTGCGGCTGGACATCAACGGCACGGACTTCCGCCTGTTCCCGGTGGAGCGCGGGCTGGCGGCGCTTGTCTGGGATTCCGGCGGCACGGACCTGCTGCACGGCATCGACATCCAGGCCCTCTTTGGCACGCGGAATCCTGCCGACGTGCCCGCCTGGGGTGCGAATCTCGACTGGCCGGGATCCGGAACGGTGCAACTGGTGCTGCTGCCGCTCGACGAAAAGGCCTATGCCGGTTTCCTGATCAGCCATCCCGGCGGCAGGATCGTGGTGCGGCAGATGGAATTCCGCCAGTCCTACGGGCACTTCGACAGGCCACCCCTCCGGATGTCAGGTGATGCCGCCGCCGAAAGAAGACCGTGATACTCCCTTAAAAACAAGCCCTTAAACGACAAAAGGCGCAGCCTCTCGCTGCGCCTTTGTTCTTTTGCGTCCCGTTGGCTTATTGAGCGACGGCGACGGCTTGTTGTGCACTTTCAACATCGTTGAAGAGAAGTACCATCGACAATGCGATACCCACTGCAGCGACAGTCCAAAGAGTGACGCTCCAACAAGATTTCTGCACGTTTTCGTCCATGAAAGCCCTACATTTTGTTGTGCGGCGCCGGGTCCCACCGACCTTGAATATGGCGCCATTGAGGCGAGGAGGTAAACGATCCCTTACGATTTCGCAAGTGCAAAAGGGGATTACCAGACCCTGCGTTTTTGCAAGGCTCTGATCCTCGGGTATTTTCAAGGACTTAGTCATGACGTTTGCGTCATTTAGATCCTGGCGGAAACTCTGGTAAGACCAATTCGGGCAGGATTCGAATGCCCCGTTTTGCGAAGGGATTGCAATGCACGCGCTTTCGACACTGGACCTCGCCGCAGCCGCCTGGTTTCTGGTCGCCTGGTTCGGTTTCAACGTTCTCGTCGATCTCAGTCCCTTGCGAAAGAAGACCCTTTCGAGCGCCATGGACGGCTACCGCCGAAACTGGATGGTTGCAATGTGCGAACGTGACGTGCGCATCATGGACACTGCAATCATGTCGGGGCTGCAGCAGGGGACCGCGTTCTTCGCGTCAACGTCGTTACTGGCGATCGGCGGCTGTTTCGCTTTGCTCGATGCCACGGAGCGTATCCTCCAGATCGCAGGCGACCTTTCCATCCCGGTCGCCGACAGCCGGGCACTGTGGGAGATCAAGGTGCTGGGACTGACGCTTATCTTTGCCTATGGCTTTTTCAAGTTTGGCTGGGCCTACCGGCTGTTCAACTATTCCAGCATCGTCATGGGCGCCGTGCCGCAAAAGGAGCAGGCGGATGACGAGACAATCTTGAAGATGGCGGCGCAGGCGGGCGAACTGAACGTCCTCGCGGGCCGCCATTTCAACCGCGGCCAGCGGGCGTTCTTCTTTTCCATAGGCTTTCTGGGCTGGTTCGCCGGACCCTATGTGTTCGCAACGACGACCCTGGCAGTGCTTGTGGTACTCGTCCGCCGTCAGTTCGCTTCCAGGGCGCGCGCCGCAGTGCTCTTGGGGCAATATCCGAGTTCCGGATTGCGCGAGAGATCCGGCGAATAGACGGCGACCGGCGCGTCAAAGCCCTTGACCTGATACCGGCCAAAAAGGCCGGATCGGCAGCCCATGATATCGGCGAGCGCATCGGACACCAGCACCTGACGCTCCAGGTCCTTCGCGAGTTCAGCGATCCGGGCGGCCAGATTGACCACCGGCCCGACCACCGTGAAATCCAGGCGTGTCTCGCTGCCAACATTGCCGTAGAAGACGTCGCCCGCATGCAAGGCAATGCCGACGCTGAGATCCGGCGTCATCATGCAGGTGCGTTCGGTGTTGATTTCCTCTATGCGTGTCAGCGTATCCTGCGCGGCCATCAGAGCGCGCATGGCGGCGTCGCGCGCTTCTTCCGACGTTTCGTAGGGAAAGATCGCCATCACTTCATCGCCGATGAATTTAAGCACCTCGCCGCCATGGGCCTCGACCGCTGCCGTCATCGCCCCGAAATACTTGTTCAGGAACACGATGATCTTGTCCGCCGGAAGCGTGTTGGAAAGGCGTGTGAAACCGCGGATGTCGGCGAAGCTGACGACGGCCTTGATCCATTCGCCCTCACCGCGCCGCGTCGTACCGTCGAGCACCTTCCCCCCGGCCCGCGGCCCGACATAGGTGTCGAGCACCGTCTCGGCGGTCCGGCGCAGGGTCTTCAGCTCACAAACCAGCGCCAGCGGCCGGATTAGCGATTCAAAAACGCTGACATGCGAGGTGGAAAAACCGCCGGGAGCCCGGGTGGCAAAGCTCGCCACCTTCACCGACCCGTCGGAAAACGGCATCGGCAGCGCAATGTAATCCGTGAATCCGTCGTCGCGCAGCTCCGCCGTGATCGGAAACTCGTCCGCCGAGCCAGGTTTGCGCTCGATTGCGACCCGTACCGGTTCCTTCAGTTCGTGAACACGCTTGATCGGGCTTTTCTGGTATTCGTCGAGTGACTTGTTTTCCGCCGTGTGCAGTCTCAGCTCCGGCGATAGGCCACTCTGCCAGATGGAACTTTCCGCGCGCACATTCGGATGAACGACCCAAATACCGGTGGTGACCCTGTCGACCGGCACCTTGCCGGCACGCAGGCGCCCTGCCATTTCCGTAACGATTTCCAGCGTGCCCTTCAGGTGAGGAGCCTCGCTGTAGAGCCATTGAACGACGTCTGCGGCGACGAGCGGCGCTTCGAGGACCATCTGCCCCGTCCTTTCGAATCCATGATTGCGGTCAGTATATGGTATGCGGTCCAGATCAGTAAAAGAGGCAGGATCTTAAAACTGCCAGCAGGGCGAAAGCGTTTTACAACCTCACGGTCCGGGAAAGAATGACGTGCTCCGGCCGAGTGCTCCATAGACAAAAAGCCCGATCCACTCGCGGAAGGCTATGTCGAAACGGCGCAAGCCCTTGGAAGCCCCGTCGAAGCCCAGTCCGCTGTCCTCCTGACCTCTTGTGCGGTAGTCGACCGGGTAGGCTGTTATGCCCGTCCAGCCGGCCTGTTCGAACACACCCATCGCCCGCGGCATGTGATAGGCGGAAGTGACCAGCAGCCATTTCTGACCCTGCTGCGGCGCAACCAGCCGCTTGGCGTAAACAGCATTTTGCCAGGTATTCAGCGATGCGTCCTCCAGAATGACCCGGTCCGGCGAAATGCCGAAATCTTCGAGCAGTCGCGCCGCTCCTTCGGCCTCGGTCGCCTGGGAAGAGACGATAAGCCCCTGCCCGCCCGTATGGACGATCTTTGCCCCAGGTAGCAGCTTCGCCAGCCGAGCCGTAATGGTGATGCGCTCGGCGGACATTGTCAGCGCCGTATCGCCTCTTCCGCCCGTGACCACGGTGTCCACCGCTCCGCCGAGCACGATGATACCGTCATATTCGCTTTGGATCTGCGGTCGCGGAAAACGCTCCTCGAGCGGCAGTATCAGCCAGTTCGCCGCGGGCGAGTAAGCGCAGAAAGCCAGAAGAAGCACACCGGTCCAGGCCAGGAAGCTGCCTGTCCGGCCCCAGCGCGACAGCAGGCCGAGCAGAAGTCCCGCAATGATCAGAAGGATCAGGAAATTCGATGGCAGGATCAGGAAACCGCCGATCTTCGAAACAAGAACATACATGAGACAATCCGACTCGCTGCTGCAATGAAGAGACCGGACAGTGCGAACAGGACTTTTTTGGGGCCGCAACCAAAGCTCACGCGGGCTGCGTGCCGCTCAAGGACGGAACCTGGCCGCCCTGTAATGCAACTGCCACACAATAGGAACATCTTGCGCCGCAACAGACGCCGCAGCGCATTACCGGCACATCCGGATCGCGACGGGTTCGGAACCAACCTGTCGTTTTTTACAAAGGTCCGATCAGTGATCGCGGTCACAGGGGCTTGGCAAAAATTGCGGCAGGATGCCTGCATTCAATCGAAGGCACTATCGAGGTGAGCCAGATGACGATTTATTTGACACTCGGCGGGCGCAACGAGATCATGCGGGCAATGCCACGGCTGCAGGCGCGCCTGGAAGAGGACCCATGTTTCGATCTGGCCGGCTTCCGGCAGGAATTCGAACGCTCCGACGACTTCGCGGAATTCCTCATCTTTCTCTTTGGCGGCGCTCCGTTCTACGAGGGCAAGCCCATTTCCGCCCTTCTGTCGCCGCTCTGCACATGCGCGGACGTCTACGACCGGTTCGTCGATCATCTCGTCGCGGTGTACTTCGGCGAAGGCGGCATGGCGGACAGCGAGGAGGTTTTGCGGGAACTGATGCAGCGATTGCGACCGCAGGTGCTTAATCCGAAACCCACTTCCCCGGTCCTGGTCTATTCCGTCGGACCGGACCGGCTCAGCGCCTGATCCAGCCGACCCAAAAAGAAAAACGCCGGCGCGGGGCCGGCGTTCGAATTTAATATGCGTAACCGGGATCAGCCCAGTTCGTCCACGCGCGTCACGACCTTGCCGACGAGACCATAGCTGATGCCCTCTTCCGGGCTCATCCAGTAATCGCGATCGGTGTCCTTTTCGATGCGCTCGATCGGCTGTCCGGTCGCTTCTGCGAAGATCTTGTTGAGGCGATCACGCATCTTGATGATCTCCTTGGCCTGGATTTCGATATCCGTGGCCATGCCACCGGCACCGCCGGACGGCTGATGAAGCAGGAAGCGGGTGTTCGGGGTGCAGAAGCGCTTGTCCTTCGGCACGGAGACGTAGATCAGCGCACCGGCGCTGGCGACCCAGCCCATGCCCAGGATACGGACTTCCGGTGCGATGAACTTGATGGTGTCGTGGATCATGTCGCCCGATTCAACATGACCGCCAGGCGACGAGACGATGACGGTAATCGGATCGTTGGAAACCTGGGCCAATGCGAGCAGGCGGGCACACACGTCGCGAGCCATCTCCTGGCTCACGGGTCCGGTAATCAGCACCGTGCGCGCTTCGAACAGATGCTTGTCGACCTGGATCGACGGCTGGCTCTTGGTCTTTTCGTCCTCGTCATCGTCGAGGCGTGCAGGCACCGTGGTCGAATAATTTTTCATGCGCAGGATTAAGCTCCCTTTGCTGTTGGGCCGGCCGGGCCGGCAGTTTCAACGGAGGGCGAAGCGGTCCGCCACCCCGGCGTTGGTCCATGTGTAAGCGAAGTCACCGGCACTCGCAAATCATGAGATCCCCATTAGCGCGAAAAGAGTTATCAGATTGGCAACGTGCCGCCACATCGAACTCAATCACCTTGAGGGCTGGGGGGCCGAAGTGGCTTTTCCCTGCGCCCGACCAGGAGATGCCAGAGTAGTACCACGGCGAAAGGCAGCGATGGCCAGACGAACCACAGTTCTCCCAGGCCCGACGTCAGGAGATTGAGAACGAAGAAAAAACCGATCATGAAGACACAGCCGCGCACGCGACGCGGCTGGGATCGCAGCCAGCGGCGCGATTGTTCGAATCCGTTTGCGATAGCCCGGGTGTCCCGGTCCCATTCCGGCTGGGAAGCCGCAGGTTCCGCTGCGGTCGCAGGCTCCAGGGTGTCGGCAGCCGCCTCCTCCGGCGCGTTTCGCCCCCCAAGACGTACCGAATAGGTTTCCACGGGTTCACTGACATTCTTCACATGCTGCGGCCCGAGCGGATCGAACCCCAGCGCCATCTTGGTCTTGACCTGATCATAGACAGACTGTGACAGCATGATGCCGCCCTTTGGCGCGATTTCCTGCAGCCGCGCCGCGACATTGACGCCGTCTCCGTAAATGTCCTCGCCCTCGACCATGATGTCGCCGAGATTGATGCCGATGCGGAATTCCATCCGGTTGAGATCCGGCAATTCGGCATTGCGCAGGGAAAGCTCGTTCTGGATGTCGACCGCGCATTGCACGGCTTCCATGACGGAAACGAACTCGATGATGACTGCATCGCCCCAGGTGTTGACGATGCGGCCGTTATGGCGCTCCGTCAGTGCGGACATTATTGTGCGGTAAGCCTTCAGTCTGTCCAGCGTTCCGTCTTCATCCCGCTCCATGAGCCTGGAATATTGCGCAACGTCCGCGCACATGATCGCCGCGAGACGCCGCTTCACCCGTTGCATGCTCTTACCCCTGCTTGCTCCTGTTAGGAATGGGAAGGCCTCCGGTAAATTGCAAGGACAAATCCGCCAGACTTGCCCAAGAGCGTTGAGCAGCCTCCCGCAACTAAAGATCGCCCGAAAGCATGCGCAGGGTCGACAACGCCTCTTCCGCCCGCTCCTCGGGCACGAAGACATGGTCGTGGAAATAGGCGGCAACCACATTGGCCGATATGCCTCTATCCGCGAGCGCGGCAGCGATCGCGGCCGTCAGTCCAACGGCTGCCAGCGACGAATGCACGGCCAGCGTAATGCGGCGGAACCATTCGGCCTCAGCCAGCCCGAGTTCACGGGCGCGCTCCACCGGCAGGATCGCGGTCAGGCCCTCGGTTTCGGCGAAGAGGCCGATCGGCTCATATTCCGCCAGCTCCGACAGGGACTTGGCCGCAAAGGTGCAGAAGACGTATGGCTCCGGATCCAGCATCGGGCGCATGTGGGAGATCAGGGTTTGAAGATCGGTTTCACCGGACATGCAAGTTTCCCGCCGTCAAAGGCTCATTCGCATCAAAGGGCGCCGTGGGCTTCGGCGGGCTATTTCTTCAAAACCTGCGCGCCGGAACACCGGCGTGAACCCGACAAACCCCTCGCTCCAAAGAAGGGGCTTGTCCGATTCGATCGGGCAGGCATCCAGCCATTTCGCCCCATTTTGCCGGGACCGGTCAATCGCCGCATCCAGAAGCCGGTCCATCAGGCCGGCTTTCCTGTGGCCGCTGCGGACATAGAAACAGGTAACCGCATGTGTCGCCCGGATGAGGTCTTCGGGGTCCTCGTCCAGGGGCTTTGTGGTCTTGCTCAACTGGAAACGGACATAGCGCTCGCGCGGACCGCAGGCGACCCACCCCACAGCGATACCTTCCCGATAGGCCAGCAACCCGGGTTCTTCCCCTGCATCAACCTTGGACTTCAGCGCATCACGCCGCTCCTCGCGCGCCATGGCTTTCCAGTCCTTCGCCCGCAGAAACGGCCACATGCACCAGCAGCCGCCGCAAGCGCCACGCTCCGGTCCGAACAGGTCGACCAGATCCTCCCAGCGATCTGCTGTCGCTGGTTGAAACTGAAGATGGGGTTCGCTCATCCGGTCCTTTCCTCCCATGAGAAAAAGACCACAGATTGGAGAGCTGCGGCAATCGTTTTGACTGTGCGAAGAATGACAAGCGACAACGCCGCCCATCCGGGCGGCATCACCGGGTGTCCGATGCCGGCAAGGCAGTGCTGCTGGCGATCAGGCAGCAGCCTCGAGACCGGCGATATCGATCTTGCGCATCTTCATCAGGGCCGCAGTCACCCGGCCGGCGCGCTCCGCATTGCCCGAGTGCATCAAGCGCGGCAGAACCTTCGGAACGATCTGCCAATGTACGCCATAGCGGTCCCTCAACCAGCCGCACTGGCCTTCCTCGCCACCATCGGCGAGGAGCGCGGACCAGAGCCTGTCCGTCTCGGCCTGGTCTTCGGTCAAGACCGAAATGGATGTCAGGTGGCTTGGCTGCACCTCCGGATTGCCGTTGAGGATCATGTAGGGCGTGCCCGCCAGGGTGAATTCGGCGACTAGAACCGGTCCGTGCGGATCCGGCCGGTAAATCGCGCCGATTTCGCTGCCCGGCAGCAGGGAAGTGTAGTATCGGGCCGCCTCTTCACCGTTTTCCCGGAAGAACAGGCAGGTTCGCACCTTGGCATCGAAGTCGACGCCATCCACCAAGCCATCCAGCGTGATCGAACGTGCCAGGAGATCCAGTTGCGCCGAGGCAGCCTTCCATCCCTCTTCGAAGCCCATTTCCAGGTGCTTGTCCCGCGTCTCGGCATTTGCGTGGCGTGCGCCCCAGACCATCCTTGTCCCTCGGCCGGAAACATCGGTCAGCTCCAAATAGCCGGTCATGAAACTGTTGTCGCGAGGCGTAAAGTCTTCCGAAAAGGCATCGGTGAAAGTCAGGCGCCTTCCCTCGACAACTTCGAGGATCATGCCGACATTTTCGAACCGTTCGCCATCGGGTCCATTCATCACGGTGTTCATCCGTCCGCCCGGACGCACATCGATCTCTGCCTCCGACACGAACCAGGGTTGCGGGCAAAACCAGAGCTTCAGAAGCTCCGGGTCCGTCCAGCAGCGCCATAGGGCCTGACGCGGCGCGGCAATATCCCGGCGGAGTTCCAGCGTCAGCCCTTCCTTGCGGATCTCGACTTCACTCATGACGTGCCTCCTCAAAATCGGCCGCGTTTCAAGCGCGGGAAAAAAGCAGTTCGATGTAGCGTTTCAGGTGGTCGATGCTGTTTTCGGCAATGGACGCGTCGTTGCTGGCCTTCACCAAAACGAAGGAGCCCTGCAGCACGACCTGTGTATAAAGTGCCAGCGCAGCAGCGCCGCCGGGTATGTCGACGCCCCGCTGGCGAGCCGCTGCCTCGATATCGGCAACGAGCGTTGCCGCGTGGCCGGTGATGCTGCGGTTGCAGGCATCGCGGATGGCCGGGCTGGTGTCGTAGACCTCCTGCACCATCGTGCCGACAAGGCAGGTGAATTCGGACACCTCCCCCCGCAATATCTCCTTGCGGAAATCCACATAGCCCAGGACCCGGTCGAGCGGGTCCGCATGCTGGTGATAGGGAGCCTGTTCAAACAGCCCACCCGTCACTTCCGACCAATAGTCGGCAGCAGCGACCGCGAGGTCGTCCTTGGACTTGAAATGATGGAAGAAGGCGCCCTTGGTCACGCCGGCCTCCCGGCAGAGATCATCGACCGTCGTGGCGGTGTAGCCCTTCATGCGAATGACACGCAGAGCTGCATCGAGCAGCTTGATGCGCGCGTCCGGCTTCTTGATTTTTGCTGGTGCTTTGCTCATGAAGCATGAATACCAACCGGTTGGTATGTTGTCAATCCGTTGTTGTGTTTCGTCACGCCATCGAAACCGCTCACAACGCAGGAAGACCTTGGAGAAATAGGTTACACGCCCTTCGTGGCAGGGCAAACCGCAGTTCTTCCCCCGAAACCTGGTTTGCGGCGGCGTGCCTACCAGGGAACCGGCCTTCCGAGCTGGTCGAAGAACCCGCCGGATTGGCTCGGAGTAAGCTTTTGAATTACATCAAATATGCGACGTGCCGCCTCCAGCGGCTCCTGTACTTCCAGGCCTGTCTTGGCAAAACCCTCCGTAAGCGAAGTGCGCACCGTACCGGGATGCATCACCACGCAGATCGCCTGCGGATTTCTTCGCGCGAGTTCGACCGATGCTGAGCGTACCAGTTGGTTGAGCGCCGCCTTGGAGGCGCGGTAGGAATACCAGCCTCCAAGCCGGTTGTCGCCGATCGAACCGACACGGGCCGACAATGTCGCAAAGACGCACCGGCTCGTTCTCGGCAGCAGGGGCAGAAAATGCTTCATGAGCAGTGCTGGACCGACCGCATTGACGGCGAAGGACTGCGCAAGGACCTCCGGATCGAGATCTCGCATGCTTTTTTCCGGTCCGATGCCGTCCAGTGTCAACGCCCCAGTTGCGTCGAAAATCAGCCGGACGTCGCCATTCAACGAGCCGGCATGTTCCGCACAGGCGCGGATGCTGGCTTCATCCTGAAGCTGAAGAGACGGCCGGGACGAGCGGCTGAAGCCCAAGACGGTGTCATGATGTCCGGAATTTTCCAGAACATTCAGAAAAGCGGATCCGATGCCGCCGCTTGCGCCAAGGATGATTGCGGTTCCGGTCAATGTGGCTCCTCACCTGTCTGCCAGCATACGCGGGAGACCAGCAAGAGGATCTCTTCGACCACCAGACCCAGACCCGAACCCTGAAACTTGCTAGCCGACGGCGACAGTCGGCAGCCAGGGCCCCTCAACGAATTCCGCCTCGTCATCGCCCGGCCAGGGCGGCATGGCAATGCAGATGAACTTCAGAGGTTCCGGGCCGATGTTGCGGTACTGAAAAGCCGTGCCCGCAGGAATATCGATGGCAATGCCTGTTTCCAGGCCGGTAACGGCTTCCGAACCGTCCTCCGAGCGCCAGATCTGCCCCCTTCCCTCCAGGACATACCAGAATTCGTGGACAGTCTTGTGCCGTGTCGCCCGGTTCACCTGGCCCGCCGGAACAGTCGAATGGATCATGTTTCCGGTTGGTCCATCCATGAGAAACGAGATGTCCGCGCCTGCCGGCGATCTTGCATCCGGTTCTTCCGGCAGGCGTTTCTGTTTCATCACTTGCCCCCAGATGTCGCGTCAGGCGGTCTTGTTGAAGATCTCGCGGCCAATCAGCATGCGGCGGATTTCCGAGGTTCCTGCCCCGATTTCGTAGAGCTTGGCATCACGCAGCAGGCGTCCGGTCGGATATTCGTTGATATAGCCGTTTCCGCCAAGCAACTGGATGGCGTCGAGGGCCAGTTTGGTTGCGTTTTCGGCGGCATAAAGGATGGCACCGGCCGCATCCTCCCGCGTGGTCTCGCCCCGGTCGCAGGCTTTCGCCACTGCATAGACATAAGCCTTGCTGGCATTCATCGAAACATACATGTCCGCGATCTTGCCCTGAACGAGCTGGAAGGAACCGATCGGCTGGCCGAACTGCTCACGCTCGTGGACGTAAGGGATAACCACATCCATCGCCGCCTGCATGATGCCGACGGCCCCGGCGGCCAGAACGGCGCGCTCATAATCGAGGCCGGACATCAGGACGTTGACCCCCTTGCCCACCTGGCCCAGCACGTTTTCCTCCGGCACCTCACAGTCCTGAAACACCAGCTCCCCGGTTTCCGAGCCGCGCATGCCCAGCTTGTCGAGTTTCTGCGCGACGGAGAAGCCCTTGAAGTCCTTCTCCACCAGGAAGGCGGTGATGCCTTTCGGGCCGGCGTTCACGTCGGTCTTCGCGTAGATGATCATGGTGTCGGCGGATGGGCCGTTGGTGATCCACATCTTGGAGCCGTTGAGGACGTAGCGGTCGCCCTTCTTGTCGGCGCGCAGCTTCATGGAGACGACATCCGACCCGGCGCCTGGCTCGGACATGGCGAGCGCACCCAGATGCTCGCCGGTCACCAGCTTGCCCAGATAACGCTTCTTCTGGTCGTCGTTGCCCCAGCGGCGCATCTGATTGACGCAGAGATTGGAATGGGCACCGTAGCTGAGGCCGATAGAGGCGGACGCCCGGCTGACCTCTTCCATGGCGATGCAGTGTTCCAGGTAACCGAGGCCAGCACCGCCCCATTCCTCTTCCACGGTGATGCCATGCAGCCCGAGCTCCCCCATTTCGGGCCAGAGCTCGCGCGGGAACCAGTCCTCGCGGTCGATCTTCTCCGCCAGCGGCGCAATGCGGTCCTGGCTGTAGGACCTCACGGTGTCGCGCAGCATGTCGGCGGTCTCGCCGAGATCAAAATTGAAACCCGGGAAATCGTTACGGATCATCTTGTCTTCCTCCAGGGACCCTCAAGGTCTGTCATAGCGGATAAAATCACTCAGAACGCCCACCCGCTCGTAAAGGAGCCGGGCCCGGGCATTGTCTTGTCTGGTCTGCCAGTAGACCTCGCCATTGGCGGTGGGCTCCGCGTCGGCGGCGGCATAGACCGCTTCGATCAGTTTACGGCCGGCGCCCGAGAGGCGAAGATCTTCGCTCACGTAGAGGTCTTCCAGATAGCAGACGCAACGGGTCGACCAGGAACTGTCGTGAAAGAGGTAGTGCACCAGCCCGACCGGAACACCGTCGCACACAGCGACGAGGGCACGATGCCCTTTCTGCGAAAGCAGCCTCGCGAACAGGTTCTCGGTTACCTCCGACGCAAGCTCTTGCTCGTAAAAGGTCAGGTATCCCTGCCACAGTTCCAGCCAGGCATCCTTGTCCTCCGGCTGCAGCGGCCGGACTTCGATCCCGCTCATCGGCTCAGTCCTTCACGCCCGAAACACTCATGAGGGTGAAGAGGCCGGTAGCCACATGCACCTGCATTCCGTTGTCAAGACCGTAGACATCCGCCTTGGCGATGGTCAGCGTGCGCCCGGGTTTCACCACCCTGCCCCGCGCCAGAAGCACCTGTTGCCGCGCCGGGTTGAGAAGGTTGATCTTGTATTCGCTGGTGAGCACCCCGAAGTCGGGAGCAAACAATGTCAGGGCCGCATAACCGGCGGCGCTGTCGGCAATGGACGAGGTTGCGCCCGCATGAAAGAAGCCGTGCTGCTGGGTCAGTTCCGGGCGCATGGTCAGTTCGAGGTCGACCGCACCCGGCGCCATATGCACCATCTCCGCGCCGAGATGCGACATGAATTTCTGCGCCGCAAAGCTCTTCCTGACACGAGCCTCCCAATCGGGATCGCGGGGGGAAAGATCCATCAGGCATCCTCCGACTTGCGGGCGGCGCCGGCGCCGAGTTCGGCCATGCGCGCCTTCGCGCCGGCTTCGACCTCATCCAGTTCAAGCAAGGTCAGTTCGATGTCGCGCTGCTTTTCCAGAAGCTCCGCCCGGCGGGCGGCAATCTTGTCGAGGAGCAGCCGCAGCTGGCCGGATTCCCCCGGCGCGCTTGCGTACATCTCGATCATTTCCTTGATTTCGTTCAGTGAAAAACCGAGGCGCTTGCCGCGCAGGATCAGCTTGATGCGGGTGCGATCACCGGGTGTGTAGAGCCTTTGTCGCCCACGGCGGGTTGGCGCCACCAGACCCTGCGCTTCATAGAACCGCAATGTCCGCGTGGTGATGTCGAATTCCTGCGTCAACTGGGTGATGGTGTAATAGCGCTGCATGCCCGCTCCTTGTTGGAGGGCACAGTTCCGCCTTTTTACGTTAAAGTCAATACGTCTATTTTTCCAATTAAATTACATATAGTTATCAATTCACATCATGAGGCTGTCGAGGCTAACCTCCGTGTGAAGCACGTTCAGGTCGACATCGCCGGCAATGCCCTTGACTGTGCCTTTGTCGTGATACTGCCACAGCACCCATTTTGAACCATAGGCGGGAGAATGCCAGAGCGAGCGGGCCCACAGGCGGCGGTTAAGCCCGTTGCCCTTCAGGTATTGACGGTAGAAGTCTTCAGGTGCGTAGAAGACCACCTGCTTGCCCCTCGCATTTTCCACGGTGGCGGCGAACTCGCTGACCTCGCGCAGCACCTCTTCGACCGGCGGCCGCCTTGCGCAATTCCCCGTGAATTCCAGGTCCACCATCGGTGCCAGCATTGTGCTGTCCTGCGGCAGGACGGCGAGAAAATTTTCCGCCTGCTTGTGGCCCGGCTGGCAAAGGCTGAAGAAATGATAGGCGCCGCGGGCAAGTCCGGCACTGCCGGCTCCCGCCCAATTGCGCGCAAAAGCGCCGTCCTTGAAGTCGACGCCCTCACTCGCCTTCATATAGACGAAGGCGACGTCGTCCGCCGCCACCTGCGCCCAGTCGATATCGCCGGAATGGTGGGAGACGTCGATGCCGCGAATGGGATATTCGTCCCTGTCAGGTTCCCAGTTCATGAAGAAAAAAGCCGCTCCGACAATGGAAATCACACCGCCGACCACAACGTAGAACAGCGTCCGCAGGATTGCTTGCAGGAATTTCATACCGCCACCCGATAGCTCTGAAACGCAGGCATCCTGCCCGGAAACGGTTAAAATTCACGATAGGAAGTTCGGCCAGAGCGGAGCGGCTGCAAGCTCCAGCACATTTCCGTCCGGATCGTTGAAATAAAGGCTGCGTCCCCCGGCAGGCCAGGTGACTTCGCTGGTTATGGTGACGCCCTTTTCCGTGAGGTAGCTGCGCCAGGCATCAAGTTCCTCTGCCGCGATGCGAAAGGCAAAGTGGCTGCGGCCCTTGGTATCGTGCCCGGGCACCGTCCCGCCCGGCGTCTCGACATCCTCGCCGGTATGGCCGCGGTGAAACACAAGCAGGGCCTGGGCAGGCGCCGCGTCATAGGCAAAGAGCCGTTCTCCGGCCACCATGCGTTTCAGGCCGAGAATTTCGGAATAAAATTTGTGTGCCGCATCCATGTCATCGACATAGACAGCGGTTTCCAGAATGCCTTCAAGCTTCGGCCGCATGCCGGTCTCCGCTGCTGTCGCCCCGGGAAGTTCCACCCGGGACAAGCATAACGGGCTTGCGCGCCATGTCGACCGTCGGGAGCGCCGCTAAGAGGAAAATCCCAAGAGCTCCGGTTCAGCCGGCAGCGGCTGAACCGGAAGGTCCGCGTCACACCACCGTCAGCTTTACGTCAATGTTGTTGCGGGTGGCGTTGGAATACGGGCAAACGTGGTGGGCCTTGGCGACGAGATCTTCGGCCACTGCCCTGTCGAGACCCGGCAGCGAGACTTCCAGCGCCACGGCAAGACCGAAACCGCCTTCCGAGCGCGGGCCGATGCCGACGGTTGAGGTGATGGACGTGTCCGCCGGAACGGCGATCTTTTCCTGACCGCCGACGAATTTCATCGCGCCGATGAAACAGGCGGCATAGCCGGCCGCGAACAGCTCTTCCGGGTTGTTGCCTTCACCGCCGGCACCGCCGAGTTCCTTCGGCGTTGAGAGCTTCACCTTGAAGGACCCGCTGAGGGTCTCTGCAGCGCCGTCGCGGCCGCCGGTCGCCTTCGCCTTGGTTTCATATTTCACATCGACTGCCATCTGCTGGCTCCCATGCTGAGTTTGTCCGATAGTCACACCTGTATCGCATCACTTTATATCGTGTGCGATATATATTATTCACATATACACACACAGGTGAGACGTCAACTGGTTGCGACCATATCGTGCGCGATTTATAACGGGCGCATGACAGAGACCTCCGACCAGATGTCGCTTCTCGATGCGATCGGCTTTTCCACGCCCGAAGCGACCAATCCCAGGAAAAAGGACAAGCCGGCCAAGGTCGGCAAGTCCGAGAAGAAATCGCGCAAAAAGGCCGATAAGCCGGCACGCGACCCGGTTTCCGAGGCAGATCCTTCAGCGCAGGATGCTGAAACGTACGCCGGGCCGACCTCGGCCGCTACGCCGGCCCCGGTTCAAGCCGAAGCATCCGCGCAGGCTCGCGCAGATGCGCCCGCAGCGCAGGCAGACGAAGCAAGTATGGGCAATGCAGATCCGACGGACGGAGAACTGCCGGACGGCGCGCCGGGCACCCTGCCGCTCGACCGCTTCCTGTGCTTCGCGCTCTATTCGGCAAACCATGCCATGCACGGGGTCTACAAGGCGCTTCTCAAGGAAGCCGGCCTTACCTACCCCCAGTTCCTGGCAATGACCGTGCTGTGGGAAACCAACAACGTACCGGTCGGTGCGATCACGTCCAAGCTGCAGCTCGATACCAACACGCTGACGCCGCTTCTGAAGCGCCTGGAAGCCATGGGGCTGGTAACGCGTACCCGCAACGTCAAGGACGAGCGCCAGGTGATTTTGAAACTGACCCGCAAGGGCCGCGCACTGCAGAAGAAGACGGAGCATTTCAGCACCTGCATCCTCTCCTCCACCGGCCTGAAGCTGGAGGAGGTCATGGAACTGCAGCAGAAGATCATGCGCCTGCGCGACAACTTGCGCGAAGCGGGGCTGGACTGACGGTCTCGACGATGCCTTCCCTGACACGGACTGCCTCATAGCAATTGCCAGCTGAACGAAGCGACTGAAACTTTTACGGATATCCCGCAAAAGGCACATTGCTAGGAGGCAGTCCTGACAAAGCCGGCAAGTTCAATATTTCATCAGGGAAAAGCATTGGCAACTCTTGCATTTGCGGCTGTCCTCCTTGCCGGGTGCTCGTATCCTGAAATGGTTGCGCAGGACGGCGCGGCGCTGCTTGATGTTAGTCAGTCCCGCCTTACCTACCAAAAAGCTGACGGCAACAAGACGCCGTGCCGCTATGAAAAAGCGCAACAACATTGGACCTGCGACGACGGCACCGTTTCAGACATGACTGTTGCTGGCCTCCCCTTCCACGGCATCGTACTTATCGACTTCGATAACAGAAGATTCTCACGAAAACAGCGATAAGCAATTTGATTGAAGTCGGGAGTGCCCCCTCCTTCAAGACCTGGTATTCGCATCAGTCAGTTTGTTACGGAAAGGCAACCTGTTGCCCTTCTGGATCTATCCGCTTACCAACAGAGCCTGACGGATCGTCCACGTCAGGACGGCCTCCGCTTCATCCTCCTCCCAGCCGCAATCGCGCGTGAGCAGACCCCAGGTCTGCACGCTGAACGATGCCCAAAGATATTCAGAAGCAGTTTCCGCGGTCCAGCTCGCCTGCAGCGCCCGATCCTTTTCAAGCGATCCTGTCAGCACAAGCAGCCATTCCCGCAGCTCCGACATCCGGTCTTCCCAGGCGGCAGAGGCATCCGCATCGGTGCTGCGCAGACGGATCAGATCCGACGCGACCGGGTAGATCTCCTTCACGAAACGGATCCACACCGCAATCGTGGAAGACAGCCGCTCTGATGGCTCGGGTCTTTCGAAGGCTTCAAACATTTGCGCCCTGATGTCGAGACGCTCGTCCGCCCGGCGAACCAGGGCCAGGATCAGGCCTCCGCGCGATCCGAAATGATCATAGACGGACTGCCGGCTGATCTTCGCCGCCTTGGCAATCTCCGCCAGAGACACTTCCGCACCGCGTTCGGATATCAGCGCCCATGCGCTGTCCAGAATTTCCGCTCGGGTGCGCTGAACTCGACCTTGACTTGACACGTGTAAAGTTTCCTGCGATTTGACACGTGTAAAGTTAAGGAGACAGCAAATGACCGTCAAGCTCGACGCAGCACAATTCACTGAGTGGTACGGCCCCGGATCCGATGGCAGCAGCCCGACCGAAAGTCAGTGGGCACAGATCCTCAGCCGGCCGGCAGAGAAACCCGTCACCCTGATCAATTTCTTCAAACTGCGCGCAATGGCCGATTACCCGAAGGCATCAAACAGCGCCACCGGCCAAGAGGCATTTGCAAGCTACGCCTCTGTCAGCGTTCCGGCGATGGAGCGGGCTGGTGGCCATTTTCTTTTTGTCGGACCCTTCCAGGGCAATTTCCTGGGTGAGAACGAGGACTGGGACATTGTCGCCATTGGGGCGTATCCGGACCTCAAGTCCCTGGCAGCGCTCTATTCCGACGAAATCTACCGGCAGGCTTTCCACCATCGCACGGCGGCATGCGCGCGACAGAAGGTTATGGTCTGCGGCGATTGAGGCGGCGTTCTCCCGGATTGGCCTGCAATGTCAGAGTGGCAGGCCGAACCAGAGCGCGGCGATGCCGAGGAAGGCGAAGAAGCCGACCACGTCGGTGACGGTCGTCACGAAAACGCTCGAGGCAATCGCCGGGTCGACATTTAACTTGTCGAGCACGATGGG
>ENA-ORCZ01000237-ORCZ01000237.1-marine-metagenome-genome-assembly--contig:-NODE-237-length-34436-cov-4.049070_pt1 | contig 34436 bp, 28 predicted proteins | sample MGYA00237785_ERZ508519 | MGnify/ENA primary metagenome ERZ508519 (study PRJEB26189, sample SAMN06268790) | marine metagenome | isolation source: Bioluminescent Bay, La Paraguera, Puerto Rico | place...
TCGACACCGCCCTGCGGGAGGGTCAGCTGGAGCTGTTTTACCAGCCGATCGTGGAGGCGCCTTCCGGCGAAACGGCTTTCTATGAAGCCCTCATCCGCTGGCGGCATCCCGAACGGGGCCTGATTTCGCCTGCCGCATTCCTGCCGATCGCCCAGGAAGCCGGGCTGATGCCTGATATCGGAGCCTGGGTTCTGGAACGAGCGCTCGCCGATGCTGCGACCTGGACCTCGACAGGCGTCTCCGTCAACGTGTGCACGAGCCAGATCCAGAAGCCGGGATTTGCGGATCTCGTTGCCGCGCTTCTGGCGAAATACCGGTTTCCGTCCGAGCGCCTCATCCTTGAGATTACCGAAGATCTTATGCTTGAGGAAACGGCGGACACCAGGGAAACGTTTCTCAAACTGCGCGACCTGAAGGTTGGCCTGGCGATCGACGATTTCGGCACAGGTTTTTCCAGTCTCAGCTACCTGCACAAATTCCGTTTCGACAAGATGAAGATCGACCGCAGCTTCGTTTGCCGCATCGGGCAGGATGGCGAAGCGGACCAGCTGGTCAGGTCGATGCTTAGCCTCGCAAAGGTCATGGGCATGCAAAGCGTCGGCGAGGGTGTCGAAACCGATGTGCAGCGCGCCTTCCTGTCCGAAGCGGGCTGTGAATTTCTGCAAGGCTACCTGTTCAATAAGCCGCTGCCTTTTTCCGAGCTCGCAGGCTCTGCCGGCCCTGACGCCGGAAATTCCGGCCGCGCCGCGGCCCGGTAGGCTCGTTTCCACTGCCGCCATGTCCGCTTCGAGTTATGACCGGGAGCAATCACCAAAGGCGTTTTGATGAAAAAGGCTGTTGTCCTAGGCGCTTACGGGTTCATTGGCGCCGCCTGCGTCCGGGCACTCAAGGCGCGCGGCTTTCGCGTCACCGGCGCCGGACGATCCCGGGCCGCTGCGCGGCGCAGCTTTCCGGATCTCGACTGGATCTTCTGCGATATCGGCAAGGCGAGCCGGGCGGACTGGAAATCGATGCTCGCCGGGGCCGATATCGTCGTCAACGCCTCCGGAGCGTTGCAGGACGGTTCGCGTGACAACCTCGTCGCCATTCACGAAACCGCGGTCGTCCGCATTGTCGAGGCCCTGGCCGGCACAGGCACGAGGCTGATCCAGATTTCGGCTGCCGGCGTCTCGCAAGAAGCCTCGACGGATTTTTTCCGCACCAAGGCCAGGGGTGATGCGGTAGTGACGGCTTCCGGTCTCGACTGGATCATCCTGCGGCCGGTGCTGGTGCTGGGGCCGGAGGCCTATGGCGGCACGGCGCTGCTGCGAGCGGCCGCGGCGATGCCCCTGGCGGGGGCGCGGATCTTTCCGGATGCCAGGGTGCAGACGGTTTACGTGGACGATGTCGCCGGCGCGGTCGCCGACTGCGCGGACGGTCTGCGCGGCAGCCGCTTTGTGGCGGATCTGGCCGAGGAAAACGCGCGGACCTTGCCGGAGTTGACGGCGCAGATTCGGGCCTGGCTCGGCTATGCGTCCTGGCGGTTTCACATGAACATTCCGGCCGGATGTGTGATGCTGATGGGCCGTGTCGCGGATGCCCTCGGCTGGCTCGGCTGGCGATCGCCGCTGCGCACCAACGCGCTCCGGCCGCTTCAAAGCGGCATCACGGGAGATCCGGCGGAATGGCTCGGGCGCGGCGGGACGCCCATGCTTGCCTTGCAGGAGACCTTGCTGCGTATGCCCGCCAACGCTCAGGAGCGGACTTTTGCCCGGCTTTATCTCGGACTGCCGCTGGCGATAGCCTGCCTTTCCCTCTTTTGGCTGCTTTCCGGTGTGATCGGCATTCTTTCCCATGCCGATGCCAGGGCCGTCCTGACCGAACGCGGCATCTCCGCCGGGTTTGCCGATCTCGCCGTCACTGGCGGTGCCGCGGCCGATATCGCTCTCGCGCTGGCGGTTCTCTTCCGCCCCTGGTGCCGCCCGGCCTGTCTCGGCATGATGCTTCTCTCCGCCGCCTATCTCCTTGGCGCCACTCTCCTGACTCCGGATCTTTGGGCAGACCCGCTCGGTCCTCTGGTGAAGGTCCTGCCCGCCATGATGCTGGCCTTGCTCGTGGCCCTTGTCCTGGAGGATCGCTGATGTGGTTTGACGTGCTGCGCTTTGCCCATGTCGTCGGCGCCTGTGTGCTGCTCGGCACTGGAGCGGGCATTGCTTTCTTCATGGTGATCTCGAACCGCTCGCGCGATCCGGTCCTGATAGCCCATGTGGCGGGCATCGTCGTTCTGGCCGATACGGTTTTCACGGCGACAGCCGCCGTCTTCCAGCCCATCACCGGATACCTGCTGGCAAGCGAAGCCGGCTGGCCGCTGTTGCAGGGCTGGGTGTTGCTGTCGCTCTGTCTTTATGTCGTGGTCGGTATCTTCTGGCTGCCGGTGGTCTGGATCCAGATCCGCCTGCGCCGTCTGGCGCTGGCTGCTGCCGGGGCCGGGAAGGACTTGCCCGTGGCCTATCATCGGCTCTACCGCATCTGGTTCGCCTGCGGGTTCCCCGCCTTCATTGCCGTGCTCGCCATCGTCTGGCTGATGCTCACGAAGCCGCACATTCCGCTCAGCCTATAAAAAAACGCGGGCAGGGGAGGAGCCTGCCCGCGTCGGAAGAGACCGCCGGTCCGCACGCCTATTCGGCGGCTTCCTTGACGGCCATCGGATTGTTGGGATGGGTCGTCCAGTTGGCGTAGTCCTTTTCGACCGGCTTTTTGGTGCGCGGGTCGATGCTGCCGGCCGCCATCGGTTCCAGGGTGATGCAGTCTTCCACCGGGCAGACATTGACGCAGAGATTGCAGCCGACGCATTCCTCGTCGATCACCTCGAACTTGCGGACGCCGTCCACCATGTTGGTGATCGCCTGGTGGGACGTGTCCTCGCAGGCGATGTGGCAGCGGCCGCACTGGATGCAGAGGTCCTGGTTGATCCTCGCCTTGGCGATGTAGTTGAGGTTCAGGTACTGCCAGTCGGACACATTCGGCACAGCCATACTGGTGAACTGGTCGACGGAGGTGTAGCCTTTCCGGTCCATCCAGTCGCTGAGGCCTTCGATCATGTCCTCGACCACTTTGAAGCCGTAGGTCATGGCCGCCGTGCAGACCTGCACCGTGCCGGCGCCGAGCGCCATGAACTCGGCAGCATCCCGCCACGTCGTGACGCCGCCGATGCCGGAGATCGGCAGGCCGTGGGTCGCGGGATCGCGGGCGATCTCCGCCACCATGTTGAGTGCGATCGGCTTCACCGCCGGGCCGCAATAGCCGCCATGGGCCCCCTTGCCGTCGACGGAAGGCGCCGGCGACATCATGTCGAGATCGACGCCCATGATGGAGTTGATGGTGTTGATCAGGGACACCGCGTCCGCCCCGCCCGCCTTGGCGGCCTGGGCGGGCTTGCGCACATCTGTGATGTTCGGCGTCAGTTTGACGATGCAGGGCATGCGCGAATGCTGTTTCACCCAGCGGGTGACCATCTCGATATATTCCGGTACCTGGCCGACAGCCGAGCCCATGCCGCGCTCGCTCATGCCGTGCGGACAGCCGAAGTTCAGCTCGACGCCGTCGGCTCCGGTCTCTTCCACTCGGCGCAGGATGCTGATCCAGTTCTGCTCTTCACAGGGCACCATCAGCGAGACGACGAGGGCCCGGTCCGGCCAGTCGCGCTTCACCTGCTTGATTTCGCGCAGGTTCACTTCCAGCGGCCGGTCGGTGATGAGTTCGATATTATTGAGGCCGATCAGCTGGCGGTCCTTGCCGTGGATCGCGCCGTAGCGCGGCCCGTTGACGTTGACCACCGCCGGATCCTCGCCGAGCGTCTTCCAGACGACACCGCCCCAGCCGGCCTTGAAGGCGCGCACGACGTTGTATTCCTTGTCGGTCGGCGGCGCGGAAGCCAGCCAGAACGGGTTCGGCGATTTGATGCCGATGAAATTGGTACGCAAGTCAGCCATGACGGCTCTCCCTCATTTCCCCGGCACCGTGCGCTCCGGAGGCGCTCAAGGTGGCATTGATGCTTTCAGCGGCGATCTTGCCGTCCTCGACGGCGGCCACGGTCAGGTCGTCGCCGCCGAGCACACAGTCGCCGCCGGCCCAGACATCGGCCAGGCTGGTTCTGCGGTCCGCGTCGACCACGATCCGGCCCTTTTCCAGGGTCAGCGCGCCGCCGAGATCCGCCGCGACCAGCGTCTGGCCGACGGCCTTGAACACCATGTCGGCGGAAAGGGTCATCGTTTCGCCGGTGCCGGTCAGGGAGCCATTGTGCTCCTGCGTCCGCTCCAGTTCAATTCCGGTGATCGCGCCGTTTTCGGCAACGAGCGCCTTGGGCTGGGCCCAGGTCAGGATCTTGACGCCGTTCGTCTGCGCCAGTTGCTGCTCGTAGTCGGAAGCATTCATGCGTTCCTGGCCGCGGCGGTAGGCGATGGTGACGTCGTCCGCGCCCAGGAGCCTGGTCTGGACGGCGATATCGACCGCCGTCATGCCGCCGCCGATGACGACGATGTTGCGGCCGACGGGCAGCTTGGAAAGATCCTTCGCCTGGCGCAGCTCGGCGATGTAGTCGACCGCGTCGATGGAACCGCTCTTGTCCTCGCCTTCAAGACCAAGCGCGTTGACGCCGCCGAGGCCGATGCCGAGGAACACCGCGTCATATTCCGCCCTGAGCGAAGCCAGATCCAGGTTTTCGCCAAGCCGCAGCCCGGTCTTCAGAGTGATGCCGCCGATGGAGAGGATGAACTCGACCTCCCGGGCCGCGAAATCGTCGACGGACTTGTAGGAGGCAATGCCGAACTCGTTGAGGCCGCCGGCCTTCGCGCGGGCATCGAACAACGTGACCTCGTGACCGTGCACCGCCAGCCGGTGGGCGCAGGAAAGGCCCGCGGGACCGGCTCCGACGACGGCAACCTTCCTGCCCGTCGGGGCAGCCCGGGTGAACGGCGTCGTCTTGTTTTCGGCCATGTAGTGGTCGGTGGCATAGCGCTGCAGCTGGCCGATCTTCACCGGCTTGCCCTCGGCGACCTCGCGCACGCAGACCTGCTCGCACAACGTCTCGGTCGGGCAGACGCGGGCGCACATGCCGCCAAGGATGTTCTGGGCGAAGATCGTCTTGGCGGCCCCGGTCGGGTTGCCGGTCGAGATCTGGCGGATGAATTGCGGGATGTCGATGCTGGTCGGGCAGGCCTGCATGCAGGGCGCGTCGTAGCAGAAGTAGCAGCGGTCCGCTTCCACATGCGCTTCGTGCGGATCCAGCAGCGGGTGCAGGTCGCTGAAATTCTCTGCGTAGACGTCCTCAGGCAAGCGCCCGGCGGCAATATCCGGGCCGGCTTTCGTCTGGGTCATTGAGATCTCCGGAAGGTTGGCGATCGTTATAAAGGGCGGCCCCCTTCGTTTCATGAGGAGGCTCACGACTGCATTGGAAGAAAATTTGAACAGTTAGTCAAATTTTTTTTGGAATGATTAAAAAGTTGAGAAAAGAATTCAGCAATAAAATTACCGGGAAAACAGATATTTAGCCCAAAAAACGCCCTTGCTCAAATTTACGCCACTGCCATTGGAAATGCTGCTGCAGGCACAGGAAGCGGCCCCGGATCGAAAAATCCGGCCGGAAAGTCGCAGGTTCGGGGAAGGAGAGATCATTGCGCCGGCAGTTCCGGCGCGCGATCGAACCGCCGGTTCGCCTCAGCAGGCCTTCTGTCCGGCCTGCTCTTCCAGGCGTCGGCGCGGCGACGTCAGTGCGAGCGGTGCGAAAGGCGCAAGGGGGACGAGCGAGGCCGAGGAGCGACCTTGCCGGCAAGGCTCTGTCCGAGGACCAGAAGCGTCACGGTCAGCAGCGTGACCGGCCAGAAAACCGATGCCACGAGGACACCGGCGAGCCTGCGCGCAGTGCTCAGGCCGCTTTCCAGAAGCTCCGCCGAGGAAAGGATCAGAAACACGAGCGTCACGGCGCCGTAGAGCAAGGCTCCGAGGAAAAACAGGAAATACATACCGGTTGCCCACACTTGTTTACGCGTTGCCGCTTTCCTTTGCCCTGTAAAGCGGCGAACGAAGACCTTATGACATGGTAAATTTTTGGTTTAAATGTGACTTGCGACCTCTTGGAGACGACGCTGGCGACGAGAAGCCAGGTTGCATTCCTGCCTTTGGGGATATCTTCGATCTGGCAGCGGCATGGGCGGACCGGGGTCGATGCATGCAAAAACAATAGGTTCCGGCAGGCAGGGCGGTCACGCCCGTCACCCTGCCCATTGTTATCCACCGGCGGGAAGAAAATTATTCCGGATACCAGAGTTTCGCTTTCTCCGCGCCGCGCTCGATGATCACGTGACCGTTGGCAAAGACGCGATAGGCGTGGCTCCAGTCTCCGTCCGGCCATTTTATGCGCACGCTTGCACGTTCCGCGACGCCGAGGCCGAAATGGACAAAGCCGAGCTGGCCGGAGGCATGGCCGGCGCCGACCTGCACATCCTTCACCACCGTACGAGTGCCCGTCTTGACGCTGACTTTGGCACCGACTGCGCGGGAATTGGCCTTGCCGGGCTGGCGCACATCGACGGCGAGCCAATTGCCGATCTGCTTTGGGTCTTCCGCCGTGCCCTTGCCGACATTGCGGAACAGGCTGACCGGACCACCCCGGTTCACAACGACGAGATCCACGAGGCCGTCGGCATTGAGGTCGGCAAGACCGGCACCGCGGCCGCGCCTGTTCAGCGCGATTCCCGCCTGATCACCGGTTTCGGTGAACTTGCCGTCCCACTGGCCGAGAAGCAGGTTGTCGGGGTCATAGGCGGCGAAATCCGGCATCGCCTCGACATTGCCCTTGGCGATGAAGAGGTCCCAGAGGCCGTCGTTGTTGACGTCCTGGAACTCTGAATGCCAGCCGGTGGAGGGTTTGAGATCGTCGCCCGCATAGGGCCGGTGGGCGGTAACCCCGAGATCGAATGCGATGTCCTGGTAGACAGGCAGTGTTTCGTCGGCTTCCACGTCCAGCTTCTGCAGCTTGGTGTCGCCCATGCTGGTAAGCGCATATTCGGGAAAGCCGTCGACATCGAGGTCGATCGAGGCGATGCCCATGCCCCAGATCGTCAGGTGCTGCCAGCCGTCCGCCTTGCGGTAGGGCCGCGGAGGCCGGCCGGCGGGAACGGCCCAGAGCTGCTCTTCGCCGCCGCGGTAATACTGCCGGTCGTTGGAGATCCTCAGCGCCGGTTCGCCGGACCGGTTCCAGTCGGTGAAGAGCATCGACAGGCTGCAATAGCCGGGCGAAAGTCGGATGGCTTCCGGATAGCGGACGCTGCCGTCAGCCGCCTTTTCAGGCCGGAAGAGAAAATTGTCGTGGCAGGTGCCCCAGGGCGAACCGGGCGCCGAGCGGTCGACATAATTGCCGAATGCCAGCGTCGGAAAGTTCATGTCCTGTTCGAAGGTTGCGGAAAAAGCCGTCGACCATTCGCGGCCGCCGTCGAAGGCAAGGGCCCGGTTGGCCGCTTCGAACCTGCAGGCTCCCTTTCCCTCCAGGATGAGGTTTTCGCCGAGGCGCAGCAGAACCAGGTCGAGGATGTCGTCGTTGTTGACGTCGAGCGGATAGGCTCCGAGAACGTTGGCCGCCTGCTTGTCGTCGAGGCCGGTCTGCAGGGACGAGAACTTCAGCGGTCCGGCCGTTATGCTGTCGTTGCGGAACAGTTGCGCCGGGTTCTTGCCGCCGGCAAGGAAAAGGTCCGGTTTGCGGTCGCCGTCGCAGTCGAAGATCGCCGTGCCGCCACCGACGAAAAATTCCCAGGCGCCGTCATAGCTGTGCGCGATGCCGGCCGCCTCGGCCTCTTCGACAAAACGGGGCACGGGGGCAACGGATTGCTGACTGCTCTCGTCGGCGAGGGCAGGCATGGCAGCTGCCGCCGACAGCATCAGACCGGAAACGGTGAGGACGAGGCGTCTCATTCGGATATCTCCAGGCTGCGCAGGAAGGCGATGACGGTTTGCCGGTCATCCTCCGCCAGCGCCGCGTAGGCGTTCCGGCTTTCCGTTGCTTGGCCGCCATGGGCAAGGACCGCTTCCTCCAGCGTCGTCAGGTCGCCCCGGTGGCCATAAGGCGCGGTGCTGCCGAGGCCCCAGAGTTCGGCGGTGATGAAGACGTCCCGCGCGACGAAACGTTGTGCCAGCAGTTCGTTGCCGAACGTATCGTTGGCTGCATCGGCGATCGTATGGCGCTTCAGGTCGCCGAAAAGCGGCACGAGCACGCGTCCCTTTTCGTCTCGTGGAAGTTCCTTCACCCAATCCAGCGTGCCGAGATCAAGCGCCAACGGCGTTACCATGTCGCCCTGGCGCAGTGTACCGGCGGTGTCGTATGGGCCGGGATCGTGGAACACCAGGCTATCAAGCGGAAGGGATGTTTTATGACATGCGGTGCAGCCGATTTTGCCGAAGAGATCCTCCCCCTTTGCTGCAGCTTCCTGCCAGATGTCCGGCAAGTCCGCCTTGCGTGTGGGGGCGGCAAGCGTGGCCTGAAAGGCGACAAGTGCGGAAATCTGGCCCGCCGACATTTCATCGGCAAAGCCGTCCGAGTCGAAATCGGAGGTGCCGGTCCAGTCAGCACCGAACCTTTCGCTGGCCTGAATGCCGTGATGGGAGTTCATCGCATTGATTGTGAACTGGCGCAGTGACGTAAACACACCCTTCTGGCTGAAGGGTCGGAGCGTCAGATCGTCGTCGATGCCGTCCAGCCCGGAAACGTCGAGCGTACCGTCGGCAAAGGCGGTGAGGGTTCCGAACGCAATCCCCTTGGTTTCAAGCGCTATCTTTTCGGGCTGGCCGCTACGGCGGGCTTTCGCAACGACGCTTTGCCTTTGACCGTGGAGGTCGGCCGTCATTTCCCTTGCCAGCAGCTCTATCAGGCCGGCACCCTGAAGCGCATTTGTGTTGCGCTCGTTGGAGAACTGAGGGTCGAGCGTGTCGAAGTCGGCACTTTCAAAGCCTTCGGAGACAAAAACATTGACCGTAAAAGACCCGGCGCCGCCGTTCACGGGTTCGTTGTGGCAGGAGGCGCAGGCGTTGGCGTCCATCCCGGCCAGTCGCTGGAAAGACATTTGCGACCGGCGACGCACCTTTGTCGGGACAATTGCCTGGGTGGCCTCCGGCCGGCCGGCGCCGTCCAGGGTGGTGAACTTGGCCTTGAAGAGCCGTTCGCCGATCGGCTGCAGCACCTCGATCGGATCCTTGCCGGATGCGGCGAGCGCCTTGATGTCGACATCGTCGACGATGGCCCTTTCGCTCCAGGGCGGCAGATCCGATTGGCTCCCGCCCGCATGAGACCCGGGCGCTCCAAGGCAAAGCGCGAGCAGCGATGCATTGATGAACAAGGAAATGCGGGTCATGCGGTCACCTCCGTGCTGTCCGGCCGCGCCTGGCGGGGAAGCGGGGCGGATGCGGTTCCGAGGAAATCCTTGTCGAGCCGTTCCATCGACTGGGCGATGAGGCCGCTGCGGATGAAATCTTCGTTCCACGGCATGACGTCGAGCGAGAAATTGCTCCTGAGATCGGCGACGAGGGCTTCTTCGAGGCCTTCCCACATGCCCTTTTCCATGAAGGAGAAGGCGCGCATGGCCGCTCCCGTCAGCACGACGCGCTTGGGGTCGATCATGGCCAGAACCCGGGCAAGTCCGTAGCCGAGCACCCGTCCGGCCTCGTGGAACGCCTCGCAGGCGTCCTTGTCGCCGGAACCGGCCAGTTCGATCAGGCGGGCAAGTCCGGCAACTCCGGCATCGACCGAGCCGGGATCCGTGTCCTCCGGCAGGTGCGAGGCCGCCCGCACGAGGGCGTAGTCGGAGAGATAGGCTTCAAGGCATCCGCGTTTGCCGCAGCGGCACAAGGCGCCGCCCGGCACATGATTGGCGTGTCCGAATTCGGCCGCCGTGCCGCTGGCCCCCGAAAAGAGCCGGTTGTTGAGGTATAGCCCCATGCCGACGCCGTAATCGAGCATGATGACCGCGAAGGTGCCGCTGTAGCGGGTCGGATCCGACCAGTGCAGCGCCTCGGTGATCATGTTGGTGTCGTTGGAAATGTAGCATTCGGCGCCGAAGGCTTCGTGCAGCGGCTCGACGATCGGGATCTTGCGGCCGGAAAAGGCGGGGCTCCAGGCAACAAGTCCTGTTTCGGTCTCCACAACGCCCTGGGCCGCGACGCCGATCTCCCGCACCCGGTTCGGTCCGATGCCTGCTTCCTGCAGAAACTGCCGGATTGCCTCGACCAGAACCTCCGGGAAGCTCTCCGCATCCGCCTTCGCGCTGTTGAAATGGCTGCGTTTGTCGCACACCACCTCTCCGGCGAAATTGACCAGCGCGAGATCGATGTTGTTGACCGAAAGGCGCACGCCGACGGTGTAGACCGCCTCCGGATTGAGCTTCAGAAGCGTGCGCGGACGACCGCGTGCCTGAGGCGCTTTCGGCTCTTCGCTCTCCAGGCTCAGGATCAGCCCCTGATCGAGAAGGTCGGAAGTGATGGCCGTCACGGTTGCAGGGCTGAGCCGGGTGATCTGTCCGAGATCGATGCGTGCCATCGGGCCGCCCCGGCGCAGGGCCTGTAGAACAATACTTCGGTTTTGCCGCCGGATCTGATCCCGGTCCGCCTTGCGTGTCATGCTCGCTCAGCTCTTCCCTCGGTGTTTCCTCTGCCCCGGGTTTCTCCCGGTTTTCCTGCACTCGGACAGGCATTTGAAGCCTGCGGAACAGTGTTTTGCAAAACCATGTTGACAGGAGCCGCGCTTTCCTGCAACTTTTTTTCGGGCACCAAAAAAAATAACAATAAGGCTGTCCTTTCTGAAAGCGCCGCAACAAGGCGCTTCGACATAGACGCATTTCAGGTGCAGCTGCTTGATGCCGGCTGTGCCAACTGGAGGAAACATCGCAATGCGTAAAATCACCACTTTGCTGGCGGGCGTCCTGCTGTCCGCGACCGCGATCAATCTCGCTCATGCGGAAGACGTCGTTGTCGGCGTGAGCTGGTCCAACTTCCAGGAAGAACGCTGGAAGACCGACGAAGCCGCGATCAAGGGCGCTCTGGAAGCGGCCGGTGCGAAATACATTTCCGCGGATGCCCAGAGCTCTTCCGCAAAACAGCTTTCCGACGTTGAGGCGCTGATCGCCCAGGGCGCGACCGCCCTGATCATTCTGGCGCAGGATTCCCAGGCGATCGGCCCGGCAGTTCAGGCTGCGGCCGACGAAGGCATTCCGGTGGTCGGCTACGACCGTCTGATCGATGACCCGCGCGCCTTCTACCTGACCTTCGACAACGTCGAAGTCGGCCGCATGCAGGCACGCGCTGTATTCGAGGCTGCCCCGAAGGGCAACTATGTCATGATCAAGGGCTCGCCGACCGATCCGAACGCAGACTTCCTGCGCGGCGGTCAGCAGGAAATCCTGCAGTCCGCGATCGACTCCGGCGACATCAAGATCGTCGGCGAAGCCTATACCGACGGCTGGCTGCCGGCGAACGCGCAGCGCAACATGGAACAGATCCTGACCGCCAACGACAACAAGGTCGACGCGGTTGTCGCTTCCAACGACGGCACCGCCGGCGGCGTCGTCGCGGCGCTTGCAGCCCAGGGCATGGACGGCATCCCGGTTTCCGGCCAGGACGGCGACCATGCTGCTCTGAACCGCGTTGCCAAGGGCACCCAGACCGTGTCCGTGTGGAAGGACGCCCGCGATCTCGGCAAGGCCGCCGGTGAAATCGCCGTTGCTCTTGCAGGCGGCACCGACATGGGCGCAGTTGACGGCGCAGCCGCCTGGACCTCCCCGTCCGGCACCGAGCTGACGGCCAAGTTCCTGGCACCGCTTCCGGTCACCCAGGACAACCTGACGGCCGTCGTCGACGCGGGCTGGATCTCCAAGGAAGACCTTTGCCAGGGCGTGGAAAACGGCCCGGCTCCCTGTAACTAATAACAATACGCTTGAAGCACGGCCCCGGTTACTCTTAACCGGGGCCTAATCACAGGGAAAGCTGCTCCAGGAAGCCGCTCCCCCGGGACGGGCCACCCGATGCGAAAGCACAATGGTCTCCAAGCAGGAGTAACCTCGATGTCCGACACCGCTCTGTCTGGGCCCAAGAGCCCGACAGCACGAAACATGTTTGCCGCATTGCAGCTGGACACCCGGCTTCTGGGCATGATCGGGGCGTTCATCGTCCTGTGCCTGGTGTTCAATGTCGTCACGGACGGCCGGTTCCTAACACCGCGCAACATCTTCAACCTGACGATCCAGACCGTGTCGGTCGCCATCATGGCGACGGGTATGGTGTTCGTCATCGTCACCCGCCATATCGACCTTTCGGTCGGATCCGTTCTGGCCACGGTCGCGGCGGTCATGGCGGTCGTGCAGACAGATATCCTGCCGCCGATTCTTGGTCTCGGCCACCCGGCCATCTGGATCCTCGCCATTCTCGCCGGTGTCGTCGTCGGGGTCGTGATCGGGGCTTTCCAGGGCTGGATGATCGGCTATCTCGGCATTCCTGCCTTCATCGTCACGCTCGGGGGACTGCTGGTCTGGCGAAACGTCGCCTGGTTCATCACCTCCGGTCAGACCATCGGCCCGCTCGACGAGACCTTCACCATGATCGGCGGCATCGGCGGCACGATGGGCGAGACCGGCTCCTGGGTCTTCGGTGCCCTGGCTGTCGCCGCAGCTCTCTGGCTGCAGTTCACCTCCCGCCGCCGCAAGGCCGCGCATGGCTTCCCGGTGAAACCTGTCTGGGCGGAAATCACCATGATGGTGATCACTGCGGCGGCCATTTTCGGCTTCGTCTGGGTGCTCAATGCCTATGACATCCCCGAAGCCCGTCTGGAGCGGATTTTCGAGGCCAGGGGCGAGACCATGCCGGAAGGCATCGTGATGGGCTACGGCATTCCCTATTCGGTCCTGCTTCTGATCGTCGTCGCCGTCATCATGACTGTCGTCGCCCGCCAGACCCGCCTCGGGCGCTACATCTTCGCCACCGGCGGCAATCCGGACGCGGCGGAGCTGTCCGGCATCAACACCCGCTTTCTGACCGTGAAGGTGTTTGCCATCATGGGCGGCCTTGCCGCGCTCGCTGCGGCCGTTGCCGCGGCCCGGCTGGGCTTTTCGACCAACGATATCGGCACGCTGGACGAACTCCGCGTCATTGCCGCGGCGGTGATCGGCGGCACGGCGCTTGCCGGCGGAGTCGGCACGATCTACGGCGCCATCCTCGGTGCCCTGATCATGCAGTCGCTGCAGTCCGGCATGGCCATGGTGGGCGTCGATGCACCCTTGCAGAACATCGTCGTCGGCACCGTGCTCGTCCTCGCCGTTCTGGTCGACATCATCTATCGCAAGCGCACGGGAGACTGAGAATGGACGCACCTCTCGTAGAAATGAAAGACATGTGCATCTCCTTCGGCGGGGTGCAGGCGGTGGATCATGTATCCGTCGATCTTTACCCCGGCGAAGTGGTGGGCCTCCTCGGCCACAACGGGGCCGGCAAGTCGACGCTGATCAAGATCCTCTCCGGCGCCTACAAGGCCGACAGCGGCGAGATCCGCATCAACGGCAAGGAAGTGCACATTCACTCGCCGCGCGACGCGCGGGCGCAGAATATCGAGACCATCTACCAGACGCTCGCGCTGGCGGACAATCTCGATGCGGCGTCCAACCTGTTCCTCGGCCGTGAACTGACGTCGCCGCTCGGCTTCGTCGACGACGACGCCATGGAAGCGGAAACCCGCAAGATCATGGGCAGGCTCAATCCGAACTTCAAGAAGTTCCATGCGCCGGTGAAGGCCCTGTCGGGCGGGCAGCGCCAGTCGGTGGCGATCGCCCGTGCGGTCTATTTCAACGCCAAGATCCTGATCATGGACGAGCCGACCGCGGCCCTCGGGGTCCACGAGACCCAGATGGTTGCGGAGCTGATCCAGGAGCTGAAGAAACAGGGCCTCGGCATCTTCCTGATCAGCCACGACATCCATGACGTCTTCCAGCTTTGCGACCGTATCGCGGTGATGAAGAACGGCCAGCTTGTCGGCACGGCACGCACCACCGATGTGACCGACGACGATGTTCTCGGCATGATCATTCTCGGAAAGTGCCCGGCAGGGGCTATCCCCGGCCCGGGCGCCCTTGTGGACGATACCGTGGTCGGCTAAACCGGCCGGACCCGCGGGCCTTGCCCGCGGGCGTTCCTCATGGTTTGAACGGGAAACTGTTTCCCGTTCGGGCGGTGTGGAGACTCATGCCGAAGCCCCGTCTGTGGGACATCGGCATTCTTTTTGGTCAATATTGAGGAACGCACCTCATGTATATCGGTCTCGACATCGGCACCAGTTCCGTCAAAGCCATCCTCCTTGGCGAGGCCCAGTCCCTGATCGCTTCGGCCACCGCCGCCCTGACGGTCGAACGGCCGCATCCGGGCTGGTCGGAACAGGACCCGGAAAGCTGGTGGCGGGCCTGCGAAGCCGTGCTCGACGAGTTGAAGGCCGAAGCGCCGCGGGCGATGGCCGCTGTCAGGGGCATAGGCCTTTCCGGCCACATGCACGGCGCCACCCTTCTCGACGCCGCCGGCAAGCCGCTGCGCCCCTGTATCCTCTGGAACGACGGCCGCTCGGGCAGGCAATGCGCGGCGCTGGAAGCGGCAGAGCCGAAGTTCCTGATCCTTGGCGGCAACCGGGTGATGCCGGGCTTCACCGCACCCAAGCTGCAATGGGTACGCGAGAACGAACCGGAGATCTTCGCAAAGACCGAAATGGTGCTGCTGCCCAAGGACTATGTCCGTTTCAGGTTCACCGGCGACTATGCGGGTGAGATGTCCGATGCCGCCGGCACGCTCTGGCTGGATGTCGCAAGGCGCGACTGGAGCGACGCGCTGCTCGCCGCGACCGGGCTTTCCCGCAAACACATGCCGCGCCTTGTCGAAGGGTCGGAAAGCTCCGGCACGCTGAAAACCGACCTCTGCGCCCGCTGGGGTTTCGATGTGCCGCCGGTCGTTGCCGGCGGCGGCGGCGACAATGCGGCGGCCGCCTGCGGTGTCGGTGCCGTCGATCCGGGCTCGGCCTTTGTCTCGCTCGGAACGTCCGGCGTGCTCTTCGTGACCAACGACCGCTTCTCGCCCAACGTGGAAAGCGCCGTGCATGCCTTCTGCCATGCCGTGCCGGACACCTGGCACCAGATGGGCGTGATCCTGTCGGCCACCGACAGCCTCAACTGGCTTTCCAAGGTGCTGAAGAAATCGCCCGGCGAGTTGACCGGCCTGATCGGCAAGGTCGACGCGCCGTCGCCGGTCGCCTTCCTGCCCTATCTCGGCGGCGAGCGCACGCCCCATAACGATGTCGACATTCGTGCCGGCTTCTTCGGCATCTCGCACGGCACCGATGACGCGGAACTGGTTCATGCCGTGCTCGACGGCGTTGCCTACGCGCTGAAGGACTGCCTTGAGGCCTTGAGCGTCGCCGGTACGAAAGTCGACCGCCTGCTTGCCGTTGGCGGCGGCTCGCGTTCCGAAGCCTGGCTCGAAATCATCGCCAGCCTGCTCAATGTGCCGGTCGACATCCCGGTCGACGGCGATTTCGGCGGTTCGCTCGGGGCTGCACGCCTCGGTCAGGCGGCTGCAACCGGCTCCATCGACGGGATCTTTTCGAAGCCGGCGCTGAAAGCCAGCATCGATCCCGTACCCGCCCTTACCGAAAAATATGCCGAAGGCTACGGCCGCTGGCGCAACCTCTATCCGGCGCTCAAGCAAGCCGGTTTTTAAGGAGTATCGACATGAGCACTGGATTCTTCGGCGCCCTGCAGCCGATCAAATACGCCGGACCGGAAAGCCGCGACCCGCTGACTTACCGCCACTACAACAAGGACGAAGTGGTTCTCGGCAAGCGCATGGAAGACCACCTGCGCCTCGCCGTATGCTACTGGCACTCGTTCTGCTGGCCGGGCAACGACCCGTTCGGCGGCGAGACCTTCAACCGCTCCTGGATGGCGGCCGGCGGCGACCCGATGGAGCAGGCGAAGCTCAAGGCCGATGTCGCCTTCGAGATGTTCGAAATCCTCGGCATGCCGTTCTTCACCTTCCATGACCGCGACATCGCGCCGGAAGGCCGGACGCTGGCGGAAAGCAACGCCAACGTGAACGCCATTGCCGATATCTTCGAGAAGAAGATGGCCGCCACCGGCATCAAGCTGCTGTGGGGCACGGCCAACATGTTTTCCAACCGCCGCTTCATGGGCGGCGCCGCCACCAACCCGGATCCGGATGTCTTTGCCTATGCGGCGGCGCAGGTGAAGAACGCCATGGACGTCACCCACCGGCTCGGCGGCGAGAACTATGTGCTCTGGGGCGGCCGCGAAGGCTACGAGACCCTGCTCAACACCAATGTGAAGCACGAGCTCGACCAGTTCGGCCGCTTCCTGCAGATGGTGGTCGAGTACAAGCACAAGATCGGTTTCAAGGGCACGATCCTGATCGAGCCCAAGCCGCAGGAGCCCTCAAAGCACCAGTATGACTTCGACGTCGCCACGGTCTTCGGTTTCCTCAAGGCCTATGGCCTGGAAAACGACGTGAAGATGAACATCGAGCAGGGCCACGCGATCCTCGCCGGCCATTCCTTCGAGCATGAACTCCACATGGCGCGCACGCTCGGCATCTTCGGCTCCGTCGACATGAACCGCAACGACTACCAGTGCGGCTGGGACACCGATCACTTCGCCATGAACACGCCGGAGCTGGCGCTCGCCTATTACGAAATCCTGATGGCCGGGGGCTTCACCACGGGTGGCACCAACTACGACGCCAAGCTGCGCCGGCAGTCGATCGATCCGGTGGACCTGATCCAGGCCCATGTCGGATCTGCGGACGCTATCGCCCGCGGCCTCAAGGCCGCCGCCGCAATGATCGAGGACGGCCGCCTGAAAGGCTTCGTCGACGAACGGTATGCCGGCTGGCAGAAGCCGGAAAACGCCGAGATCCTCAAAGGCGGCTCCTCGCTCGAGGCGCTTGCCGAGCGCGTGCACGCCACCAACCTGGAACCGCAGCCGAAATCCGGCAGGCAGGAATACCTGGAAAGCCTGGTGAACCTGTTTGTTTGACAAGGGCTCCGGAAGATCTGTTCGGAAAGGCCGCGGTTTGCCGCGGCCTTTTCAGTTTGATCATACACTCGGTTCGTCGACCCGGACGCAGCGAGGCTAGGATCCGGGACCTGGTAGCCTGTCAACAGCCTTGGGCAACTGCCCTTCCGGTCCCGGCTCGCGCTACGCCTGGCCGGGATGACTATCGAGAAGTCAGAAAGAATTCGGCTAAAACCTGTCGAACAGCATCGTTCCGTCCGGGTCGGCAAGGTTGTGCAGCCGGTGCGCGGCATGGCGGGCGAAGCGCAAGGTTAGGGCCTTGCGCGTGGCCGCGGGCAATTTGTGTTCGGGGGCTGACCGCAGGATCTGCGCGCCGAAACCGTCCGAGACGATCAGGCCGGCATCTTCCGGAAAGATTTCCTGCGGCACGTCCGGATGGGTCGCGAAATAGAACCGGTCGCAATGCTGGCGGTAGTCGGGCCACTTGTTGTCGGCCCTGAAGTCGGCGATCGAGGATTTCACCTCGATGATCCAGAGCTCGTGTTTCGGGCCGAGCGCCAGAAGGTCGGCCCGGCGGGCGGAGGCAAGGGTGACTTCCGCAAGGCACGCAAAATCAAGTTGCCGCAGCAGCCGCGCCGTCCCGCGCCAGACTTTCAACGCATTGTCCGACTGCCGGCCGTCCCTTAGCGGATCGTCCAGCTGAATGCGTCCGGCCTGATGCTGTCTGTCCCCGCTCATTCCAGTTTTGTTCCACATTTGTTCGAGCGTCGCAAGCAAATCCTGACGCGGGGCGCGCGCTTGCCGGCGATTTGCATGAACCGCCTGCGGATTGCATAATCCCCGCGATGACTTGTCAATCCGGAAGGGGGAAGCCGGTGGACTATAGGAAACGGACCGCGGTTCTGGCGGCAACGCTGATGGCTATCGCCGGGCCGGCGCTGGCCGGCAAGGGTGATTTGTTGTTCGAAGTGCCGAGATCCGCTCCCCTGCTTCAGGGCAGGACGCTGGACCTCCGCTTCGCCGACTTCGCGCAAGGCATTTGGGTGCGCGAAACGGATCAGTGCCCGGTGCCGCACATCGATCGCGGCGCGCCCGGCTCGACGGTCGCGATCTATCGCGGCCTACTCGAAACGCCCGGCCGGATCTGTCAGGTCTACGGTGCGGAAAGGGACGGCAAGCGGACCCAGCGAGCTGCCATGAGCTGCCTCCTGAACGATGGCCGCGAGGCGATCGAACTGGTCACCGTTCAGCCGAGGGGAACGGAAGGCCTGATGGTGCAGGAAGGCGATAAGCCGCCGGTCCATTTCCGCTTCTGCCAAAAGATCGTCCCGATCCTGCAGTCGGCGAACAGCAATTGACCGGCAAATTCACCTGCCATTCAGCGGGTTAAGAAACCTTCTCTCGAAGGGTCTCATCACCTTCCCCTCATCCTGAGGAGGGCTGGAGGCCCGTCTCGAAGGATGGGCCGCTTGTTCCGGAGTTTGCCGCTCATCCTTCGAGACGCCTTGCGTTGCCAGGCTCCTCAGGATGAGGTTGAGGGATATACGTGCCTCTAGATCTCCGGCCCGTTCCACAGGTTCGACTGCGCTGCCTTCTTGGGGGTACGGCTTTCGGAGATATGCGCCGTCATAGGGTCGAGCGCGCAAAGGGCGTCATACTGGCTGAAAAACACCTGACCCGTCAGGTGCTTCAGTAAATCCGTCTTCTTCAGTCGGTCCATCACCGGGCCCTTGACCTCGGAAAGATGGAACGAGACACCTGAATCCTTGAGACGGTGGTTGATCTCTTCGAGGCTTTCGAGGGCGCTGGCGTCGATCTCGTTTACCGCCGGACACATCAGCACCACATGCTCGATTTCCGGTCTTTCGGCGACAAGGGCATAGATGCGGTCTTCCAGGAAACGCGAATTGGCGAAGAACAGGCTTTCGTCCACCCGGAGCGTCAGAACCCGATCGCCGGTGACCACCTTGTGCCGGTCGATGTTGCGGAAATGCTCCGTCCCCGGAACCACGCCGACAATCGCCATGTGCGGCCGGCTCGAGCGGTAGAGATAAAGCGCGATGGACAGCAGAACGCCGGTGACGACGCCCGGTTCGACGCCAAAGAACAGCGTGACCAGGATCGTCGCGGCCATGGCGGCAAAGTCGCTTCTGGAATAGGCGAAGGTTCGTTTGATCGCGCCGAAATCCACCAGCGACAGCACGGCGACGATAATGGTGGCGGCAAGCGTCGCCTGTGGCAGGTAGGTCAGGAGCGGCGTCAGGAACAGGGTGGCGAGCGCAATGCCGATCGCGGTGAAGGCACCGGCGGCCGGGGTGGCGGCGCCGGCATCGAAATTGACGACAGAGCGGGCGAAGCCGCCGGTCACGGGATAGCCGCCGGAGATGGCGGAGGCGATGTTGGAGGCGCCGAGGCCGATCAGCTCCTGATCGGGTTCGATCCGCTGGCGCTTCTTGGCGGCGAGTGTCTGCGCGACGGAGACCGATTCCACGAAGCCGATCACCGAGATCAGCAGCGCCGGAACCGCGAGCGCAAGCCAGAGCTCGCTGTCGAAGGCAGGCAGGTGCGGCACGGGAAGTCCTGAGGGAATATCGCCGACGATACGCACGCCTTTCGCGCCAAGGTCGAAGGCGACCGAGAGCGCGGTTGTCACCGCAACGGCGGCAACAGGTCCGGCCTTTGTCAGGATATCGGCGAGGAAGGGTTTCAGGCCCAGTCCAAGCAGCTGTTTCTTCAGCCCCTTCCGGACCCAGACGAGGAAAGCGGTTGCTGAAGCGCCGATAACGAAGGTGATCCAGTTCACCTCGCCCAGATGCGTCAGGATGGAACCGAGGATCTCGTAGAGCGTGTGACCGTTCGCCCTGATCCCGAGAATGTGCTTCAGCTGGCTCGATGCGATCAGGAGGCCCGAGGCGGTGATGAACCCGGAAATCACCGGATGGCTGAGGAGGTTCGCCAGAAATCCGAGCCGGAAGAAGCCCATGGCCATCAGCATCAGGCCGGAGAGGAAGGCGAGCACGATGGCGGCACCCAGATATTCCGGCGTTCCCTGTTTTGCCAGTTCACCGACTGCGGAGGCCGTCATCAGCGAGACGACGGCGACCGGCCCGACGGCGAGCGCCCGGCTGGTACCGAAGATTGCATAGGCAACGAGAGGCAGGATGGAGGCATAAAGACCGACCTCCGGCGGCAGTCCGGCAAGCAGTGCATAGGCCAGCGACTGCGGGATCAGCATGATCGTCACGATGACCGCTGCCACCAGATCATTCGTCGCTGTTTCCCTGTCGTAACTCTTGCCCCAGTCCAGAATGGGCAGGTAGCGCTTCAGCCGGATCATCGGATTGACCTTCTGTTCTGATTACCTGCTGCCAGGAGCAAACGCGCAGCCTCCGCCAGCATCAGCTTGAACGAGCCATGTTCAAGCTAGGAGCTGCCTGGAGCGTCGACCGTTGCGGTTGACGGATTCGGGGAAGATCCGCGCTGGTTAATTCGTTGGATGATCCCCGTCATGTCATAACCTGCAGATCTCGCCTTTGCGAGGATATCGGCAAGTGGCAGTTTCCCGGCCTGGGACAATGACCAGAGTGTTGCCGAACGAGTTCCGGAGCGGCAATAGGCGAGAACCGGCTTCGGCAATGTTTCCATCAGCTTGCCGAACGCGGCCACATCCCCGTCACCCACGTTGCCGGGAACGATGGGCAGGTAACGCGCTTCCACGCCCAGCTTTTTCGCTGCCGTTTCGATCTCCTCGAAGGAAGGCTGGTCGGCGCCTTCGCCGTCCGGACGGTTGCAGATGATCGAGCGAAAGCCGTGCCTTGCAAGATCGGCGATGTCTTCCGGTTCGATTTGCGGGGCCACCGATATTTGTGGAGTGATACGATTCATGGATCCCTGCCGCCCTCTCGTGTGAATTGGGTTGCGACGCATTCCGGATTGGGCCAGCTTCACGCTCTGTTCGCAACGCCGGCCATTCCCTTTTTTCAAAGACCGTTCACCGGCACTTTCAGGAAGGTCTTGCCGCTTTCGTCCGCCGGCGGCAGTTTGCCGGCACGCATGTTCACCTGCAGAGAGGGAATGATCAGCTTCGGCATGTCGAGCTGGGCGTCGCGCTCGGTGCGGAACTTGACGAATTCGTCCTTCGTCCTGCCGCCGCCGACATGAATATTGTGTTCCTTCTCGGCGCCGACTGTGGTCTCCCACTGAATGTCCCGGCCGTTCGGACCGTAGTCGTGACACATGAAGAGGCGCATTTCATCCGGCAGGGCGAGCACCTTCTGGATGCTGTCATAAAGCGCTGCCGCGTCGCCGCCCGGAAAATCCGCGCGGGCCGAGCCGCCGTCCGGCATGAACAGTGTGTCGCCGACAAAGGCGGCATCACCCACCACATGCACCATGCAGGCCGGCGTATGGCCGGGCGTATACATCGCAAAGGCCGTCATCTCGCCGATCCGGTAGGTGTCGCCGTCATGGAACAGACAGTCGAACTGGCTGCCGTCGCGCTGGAACTCCGTGCCTTCGTTGAAGACCTTGCCGAAGGTTTCCTGGACAACGGTGATCTTGTCGCCAATGGCGAGCTTGCCGCCCAGCTTCTGCTGGATATAGGGCGCTGCCGACAGGTGATCGGCGTGGACATGCGTCTCGATCAGCCATTCAAGCTTCAGGCTCTTTTCCTGAATGAATGCGATGATCTCGTCCGCATGATCGTAGGTGATCCGCCCGGCGGCATAGTCGATGTCCATGACGCTGTCGACGACGGCGCAGGCATTGGAGGCCGGGTCTTTGACCACATAGCTGATCGTGTTGGTCGCCGGATCGAAAAACGCGGTGACTTCCGGTTTGACGGCCATGTCGACGGGATAGTTCGAGGTGCTCATCGTCTATACGTCTCCCAGAACGTTGTCGTGCCGGGCCAGGTCAGGCCTTGGCAGTATGTATGCGCCCACTGAGCGAAATCGTCCATCTCGCTGTCAGGATGCCGGCCGTAATGGCGGCTGCGGTCAGAAGCGGTTCGAAGCCAAGGCCGAGCACCGGTATCAGGCCGCCGGGGCAGAAGCCGCTCAGGCCCCAGCCGATGCCGAAAACCGCCGAACCGCCGATGAGTTTCAGATCGAGGTCGGTCCGCGTCGGCAGGCTGAACGCTTCCGCGAGCAGCGGCCGGCCCATTCTGAAGACCAGGCGATACCCGATGGCCGTGACAAGAAGCGCACCGCCCATGACGAACGCCAGGCTCGGATCCCATGTTCCGGCGAGATCGAAGAAATTCAGCACTTTGGCCGGGTTGCCCATGCCGGAGATCAGGATGCCGCAGCCGAAGAGGAGGCCAAAGGCAAAAGCTGCAAGAAGTTTCATGGTTCAGCCTCCGAAGACGTGCCGGGTGAAAAAGACGGTGGCAAAGGCGGTCGTCATGAAGGTCAGTGTCGCCACCAGCGAGCGTGCCGACAGCCGCGACAGGCCGCAGACGCCGTGGCCGCTGGTGCAGCCCGAGCCATAGGTCGTGCCGATACCGGTGAGGAAGCCGCCGACCGCCAGAAGCAGCGGAGAGGATGGGACGGTGATTTCCGGCAACCGGCCGGTGAGGGCAAGCATCGCCAGCGGACTGAGCACCATGCCGCCGAGAAATGCCGCGCGCCAGGCCCAGTCCCCGTTGAACTGCGTCGTCAGAAACCTGCTGGCAATGCCGTTGATGCCGGCAATGCGTCCGTGCACCGCCATGAGTGCGACGGTGGCAAGGCCGATCATTGTTCCGCCAAGGAAACTCAGAAGGGGTGTGAAGTCGGTCATGATGCTCTCTCGCTTACTATATATTCAAAGATATGAATATAAGAATAAAGTATCAAGGAGAATCGAAAGCTTCGTCAATTCCGGCCCGAAGAGGCGGTGCCAAAAGGCCGGAAACGAGCGGTTATTGAGCGCCGACGTTGCTGTCTGATGGGTCCTGACGGCTATCGGGAGCGACCGGCGGCAGCGGCCCGAAGCCGCTGCCCAGGACCACTTCCGTTCCGTCCGTCCGCGTGCGGACCGTTGCGTCGGGCAGCAGCAGGGCCGGATTGTCGGCGGGCGCCGGCGTCTCGATATCGGTTCTTGGACCGGAGAATTCGCCCATCGGCCTCAGGATGTCCTCATGCACGACGCTGCCGACAAAAAGCGGATGCAGGACGCCGGCCTCGAGAATGACAAACCGGCTCGGCCACAGCCGCAGCACCCAGCGTCCGCCCTTGATGTCGCCCCGATCCCCGCTGCCCCCGTCGCCGCGATCCGGATCCTTGCGGATGAGGACAAGCGCCGGCTGGCGGCCGTTTTGACTGCGCGGCAGGATGGGCAGGGAATCGGGCGGCGTCTTGCCCTCGACGAAACCGCCGGCGGAACTGAGCGACCATTTGGGCGGGGTCTGCCAGCCGTCCCGTTCCGCCGCGCGCACAAACAGGTCGAGTCTGCCCGCATACTGGATCACCAGCGGCTCTTCCCTGTCGCCATTGAGCTCGATGCGTCTGGCAGGAACGCCCTCCCAGCCGTACGCGCGCCAGCTGGCGCCGGTGAGCACTTCCTTGTTCGAGCGCGATTCGTAGCTGAGAAGCGTCTTTTCGAAATTGCCGGACAGGTGCCAGCTGCCGAAGACGCCGAGCATCGCGACCACGATGACGGCGACCGTCGTCCGGCCGATCTTCTCGTTGTGGATGGGGCCGAAGACGAAGGCGAAGGCCGAAACCATGGCGGTCCCGAAAAGGAGCCCCGCCAGCACGTCCGACATCCAGTGGGCGCCGAGGTAAATGCGCGAGAAGCCGATGGCGATCACCAGCGTGGCCGTGACGGTGAAGACGGTGGCCTTCGCCCATCGGCTGAGATCGTGGGCGATCAGGACGGCGCAGATGCCGTAGAGCACGGCATTCAGCGTCGCATGGCCGCTCGGAAAACTGTAGGCATCGGCGCTCGCATAAAGCTCCACCGGCCGGGACCGGTGCAGCATCAGCTTGAAGAGGGGAACGAAAAGCGCGGTCCCCGCCATGGCGATGACAAAGCCGGTGCCCCGTCGCCAGGCTTTCTTCAGGAAGAGATAGGCAGCCACCGCAAGGGTAACCGCCGTCACCACGATCCCGTCGCCGAGCGAGGTGACGAACACCATGATCTTGTCGCCGGCCGGCGTGCGCAGGCTGTCGAAGAAATTGAGGATCGCCAGGTCGGCGCGCACCATCGGCTCGCCCGGAGCAACCTCGCCGACGAGCCAGAAGAAAGCCGGCATGGTGATCAGCAGCAAGAGAGCCGAGGCCAGCATGCCGGCGGAACGGGGATGGGCCGGATCGAAATTCCGCGCGATCCACTGTGAAACGCGGTCCGGCCGCCGGGCGAAACGCTTGACGATGGCCGCGTGGGCGTTCGGAAACAGCGGCAGGATGATGAGGATCAGCCAGCGACCGAGCATTACCGCCAGGAAGACGATGACGAGCAGCGCGCCGAGCACCAGCGCCAGGCGACCGCTGATCTGGCCGATCGCATCGAGGGCCGAGCCGGCAATGATGCCGGGGGCGATATGGACGACGGTCCAGGCAAAGGCGGAGGTGACGTTGACCACGGAAAAGCGGGTGAAATTCATGCCTGCCATGCCCGCAATGCCGGGCACGACCGACTTGACGCCGGGCACGAACCGGCCGATGAAAACGCTCTTGCCGCCGTGCTTTTGGAAGAACTTCTCGCCGCTTTCCACGATGTCCGCATATTTGTTCAGCGGCCACATGGTCTTGATCTTGTCCTTGAAGGTGTAGCCGATCCAGTAGGAGATCGCATCGCCTGCCGTGGCGCCGAGCGTCGTCCAGATGAACAGCGGCACCGGATCCAGCTTGCCGAGGCCGACAAGCGTGCCGGCACCGACCAGGACCACGGTCGTCGGCACGAAAAGACCGACCAGAAACAGCGCCTCGCCCATGGCGGCGAGGAAGCAGATCAGGCCGGCAAGCGAGGGATTGTCCGCGATGAAGGTCAGGACGGGATCGAGAAATTCGGTCACGGAGGTCGGCCGGGCTGCCTCTTGGGAATACGGTTTTTCAGTCAATAGCCGGGCGGTTCGGCCACCCGTTGAGCTCTGTTACCGCTTCATATAGGCGCACGGTCGCCCTTCCAATAGCGAAAAATAGTGTTCTGCCGCCAGGCGGGAACATTCAAGCCGGGAATGGTTTTTTTCCCGCAGCTGTTTCAAGATGCTGCCAGCGCCTCAATTCCGGAGCCCCTGATGTTCGAATCCGCTCGCCTTCCCCAGAACATGGACAAGAAAACCTTCAAGGAGCTGGAGCCCCAACTGCGGGAAGATCTGCTGAGTGCGCAGCTGGAAGTAATAGAGAAACAGCAGTTTTCGACGCTGATCCTTGTCGACGGTCTCGACGGGGCCGGCAAGGGTGAATCGGTGGCGCGTCTCTACGGCTGGATGGACGCCCGCCATCTGGTCTGCAATGCCTACGGGGAACCGATGGACGAGGCGCGCCTGCGCCCGCCGTTGTGGCGCTACTGGCGCGACCTGCCGCCCAAGGGCGAAACCGCAATCGTGTTCGGCAGCTGGTATCAGTCGGTCCTGAGGGACTGGATCTACAAGAAGATCGACGAGGACGCCTTCGACAAGGCCCTCGCCCGCATCCGCCGTTTTGAGGAAATGCTTGCCAACGAGGATGTGCTGATCCTCAAGTTCTGGTTCATTCTGCCGAAGGATGTTCAAAAGGAACGTTTGAAGCAGATCGAGAAGAAAAATGCCGCGCGCCATGTGCTGGCCGACTGGGCGGCGCTCAAGCATCACAAGAAGGCAAGCGAGGCGGGCGAGAAGATCATCCTTGAGACCAGCAAGGGTTATGCCCCATGGTTCGTCATCCCCTCCCAGGATCCGGAATACCGGGACGCTGCGCTGGCGCAGACGGTCGCCGGCGCGATGAAGCTGAAGCTTGAGGACGGTGAGGCCAGTTCGATCGCCGCCCCGCCCGTGGTCGGCGGGATCCAGCGCGAAACGGCTGTGGACGCGATCGACCTGACCGCGAAGCTCGACAAGGCCGACTATGAGGCGCAGCGGGACAAGTACCAGCAGATACTGTCAGATCTCTCCGACCGGAAATCGATGTCCAAGACCGGCGTCGTGCTGGTGTTCCAGGGCAACGACGCCGCCGGCAAGGGCGGTGCCATTCGCCGGGTGATCCGGCCGCTCGATCCGCGCATCTACAAGGTCCACCCGATTTCCGCGCCGACGGACGAGGAAAAGGCCCGGCCGTATCTCTGGCGCTTCTGGCGGCGTCTGCCGGCCAAGGGCCATTTCGCCATTTTCGACCGGTCCTGGTACGAGCGGGTGCTGGTGGAGCGTGTCGAAGGCTACGCCGGCCATGACGACTGGCTGCGCGCCTATAACGAGATCAACGAATTCGAACAGGAGCTGACCGATTTCGGTTTCATCGTCTGCAAGTTCTGGCTGGCGATTTCGGAACAGGAGCAGCTGCGCCGCTTCAAGGCGCGCGAGGTCACGGCCTACAAGCAGCACAAGATCACCGACGACGACTGGCGCAACCGCCTCAAGTGGGACCAGTACGCCATCGCCGCCGGCGACATGATCGACCGTACCTCCACCCACTACGCCCCCTGGACGCTGGTTTCCTCCGAAAACAAGCACCACGCCCGGGTGGAAGTGCTGAAGACGATCTGCGAGCGGCTGGAGGAGAAGCTGTAGGGAGGGGCGCAAGAGGCAAAGGTTGTGCCGAAACTTTCGCCCGCCGGCCTCACACCACCCCCGCCAGATAATCCATCGCCGCCTGCACCCCGCCCCGGCCATGGGGAATGCCGAGCTTCTTGAAGCCGAGCTCGATCGCCGACAGGGTGCCGAGCAGCATGACGGCGTTGACATGGCCCATATGGGCGATGCGGATGCCCTTGCCCGAGAGTTGGCCGATTGTCCCGCCCACCGTGACGCCGCAGACCTCCTTGGTGAAGGTTCGCAGCGCCGCCGGATCGCCTTCCTCGAAGCGCACCACGGTGACGGAGTTGGAGCGGGCATTGGGATCGGAAATGTTGAAGGAAACAGCGCCCGCTTCCGCCCAGACCGAAACAGCCCGGCGGGTCGCCTCCGCCAGCAGCGCATGCCGGTGCCAGACCTTCTCCAGGCCTTCGCCGAAGATCAGGTCCAGCGCCTTGTGGAAGGCGAAGAGGAGATGCTCCGGCGGCGTACCGCAATATTTCTGATAGTGCTCCTGCCCCTGGCGGAAGGTCCAGTCGGTGTAGTTGGTTCGAAGGTCAGCCGTCTCATGGGCCTTGTCGGCCTTGGGGCCGGCGGCGACAAACGAGAGCCCAGGCGGACACATCAGGCCCTTTTGTGATCCCGTCAGGGCGACATCTACGCCCCAGGCATCCATTTCGAACGGCAGGCAGCCGAGTGAGGCGATGGTGTCGACCATGTAGAGCGCCGGGTGGTTGGCCGCGTCGATTGCCTTGCGCAGCGCCGCAATGTCGTTCCAGACCCCTGAGGCGGTATCGACCTGCACCACCAGGATCGCCCTGATCTCGTGCGCCGTGTCCTCTTTCAGCCGCGTTTCCAGCCGTGCCGGATCGACGCCCTTTTCGAAGGCGCCGGGAAGGATCTCGACATCAAGATCCATCACCGCGGCTGCTTCGCCCCAGCCGAGTGCAAAGCGTCCCGATTCCAGCACCAGGATCTTGTCGCCGCGCTTCAAGGTGTTGCAAAGGGCCGCGTCCCAGGCGCCGTGGCCGTTGGCGGCGTAGATATAGGTTCTGCCCTCGGTCCTGAAGAGGCGCTTCAATCCGGACAGGCAATAGTCCGTGCTCGCGAGCAAGGGGCCTTCGTAGATGTCCACGGCCGGCCGGTGCATGGCCCGCAGCACTTCCTCCGGCACATTGGTCGGGCCGGGGATCATCAGGAATTCTTTGCCATTGCGAAGGGTCACGGCCTGGTCCTTGTTGTGAAGCGGTCGCTGAATGGGGCAGGGGCTTGCCGGCGGGAAATGCCGAAAAATGACGAAAGCGAAAATTGCCCGGCGAAGCGCTGCCGTCAAGGCCGCGATTGTGGTCCGGGCAATCCGGCCGGACCGGCAACATTCTTTGCACATGCGAAGAAACGAGGGCTCGGAATAATCCTGTGGCCCTGCGAATTTGCCGGTTGTATCTGCCCAGGCGGTTGTCGGATAACGGGCTGCGAACAATCTCTTCCCGATCCGGAACAGTCTCCCCCAAAGTCAGATGTCTTCCGCTCGCAAAGAAAATGTCTTGTTTCCGTTAAGTAAATTCTCCAAGCTGGGCACTCACTCAGGTTTCGTTCGGTCTTCGCTTTAGGCGCTGCAACATGATCTTCGTCGAAGAAGGACAAAGTCCGTTGATCCTCTGCCTGCCCCATGCAGGCACGGTGGTGCCGAACGCCGTCGAAAAACGGCTGAATGCCACCGGGCGGCTGCAGGCGGATCTATCCTGGCGGCTGGAACGCGTTTTCGACTTTCACGACGAACTCGATGCTACGGTCGTCCGGTCCTCGATTTCGCGTTACGTCATCGATCTCGACCGCGATCCAAAGACGTCCTGCCGTGAAGCGATGAACCCGGCGCGGGCACTCTGTCCGGCGACGACACTGGACGGCAAGCGCATCTATCAGGAAGGCGAGGAGCCTGGCCCGACAGAATGCGAGCAGCGTACGCTGCTGTTCTTTACCCCGTTTCACAAGGCCCTGCGCCGGCAGATCGACCGCTTGCTGCGCACGCACCGCAAGGTCATCGTGCTCGACTGCCAGTCGATGCGTTCCAACATCAAGGGCGTGAGTGAAAACGGCCTGCCACTTGTCAGCATCGGCACCAACGGCGGCACGTCCTGTGATCCGGACCTGCGAAATCTGCTTGTCGGTTCGTTCAGGGGGCAGGAAGGAATTACGGTCAGTGTCGACGAGCAGACACGGGGCGGTTTCATCACCTCGACCTTCGGTCGCCCGGACCGTGGCCTTCATGTGGTGACGCTGCTTCTGGCACAGCGCTCCTATCTGCGTCACGAATCCCCGCCCTTCGAGCCGGACAAGGCCCGGACCGCCCGACTGAGGCTGGTGTTGCAGGATGCCATGTCGCGGATTGTGGACTGGACGGCCATGACGGGCGCGGCTTCCGGCGGGAAGCCGCCTGCATCCGCGGCACCGGACCCGGACAGCGAGCCGGGCGTGGAAAATGCAGGAGAGACCGGCGGAGAGACTACCGCAGAGGGTTCCGAAGAGAGCGCCGAAGCGCGTGTTGGGCCGGAGCCGCAAGCCGCCGAGATCCCTGCGGTGGCGACTTCCCCGGAGCCCGTTCGTGCGGAGGTCCTGCCCATCGATCCGAAAACTTTGGTGAAGGTGTCGAGGTCAGAGATCGGCAAGGTCGAGGATGGCTCGGTAACGCCGCTGCTGGTGGCGGAATAAGCCCGGACCGATCAGGTCGTCGTCAGACGACGTTCTTCTCGACAATCGGCGCGTTTGCCGCAAGCCGCCCGTAGGTCAGCGGCGACAGGTCAAGGCTCTGGTAGGCGCCGGTGACAATCAGCTCCGCAAGTCCGCGGCCGACGGCGGGTGACTGCTGGAGTCCGTGGCCGGAAAACCCGAGCGCGAGGTAGAACCCGCTGAGGCCGGCCACCCCGCCGACAAAGGCGTTGTGGTCGAAGAGGTTCATGTCATAGCAGCCGGCCCAGGCCGCGCCCGGCCGGATCGCCTCGAAGGCAGGCACGCGCGCCGCCAGCGTCGGCCAGACATGCTCTTCGAACAGGGCGTAGTCGACATTGAAATCGTGGCAGTCCGGATCCTGGGCGAGGGGCGGTGCGGAGCCGCAGATGTAGCCGGTGCCTTCGGGTCGCGCATAGGTGCCGTTCGGATCGATCAGCAGCGGAAATCTCTCGAGCTTCTCCCTGCATTCGAAGGTGAAGACGCAGCGTTTTTTCGAAACGATCGGCACGTCGAGGCCGGCCTCACGGCAAATTTCCGCGCCGCCCGAAGCCCCGGCGCAGTTGACGACGGCCGGTGTGGACAGCATCTCGCCGGAGGGTAGGGAAACGATCCAGCCGCCGCTGCCGTCCGGGGCGAGCGAGGCTCTTTCGGCGATGTATTCGACCCCGAGCGAGCGGGCCTTCTTGCGAAAGGCCTGCATCAGCCCATAGCCGTCGAACCAGCCCTCGCCGGTGAGGCCGTGGCAGCCGGCGGCAAGGTCTGAAACTTCCAGCCAGGGAAACTTTGCCTTGAGGGCGTCACGCTCCAGATAGCCGATATCGGCGCCAAGGGCCTGCTGCAGGGCGTGGTTTTCCTTCAGGATGTCCACCTTGTCCGGCGTTGCCAGGAACAGGTAGCCGCCCTCGTGCAAGTCAATCGCGGGCCTGTCGCCGCTCACTTCCAGCGCGGCGCCGATTTCCCGCAGGAAACGGATGCCATAGAGCGATATCTCGATGTTGACGGCGCTGGAAAACTGCTGGCGGATCGAGGCGGCCGAGCGCGCGGAAGCGCAGATCCCGTAGGCGGGATCCGCCTCGATGACGACGATGCGTCCGGAAAAGTCGTCTCGCATGGCCAGATGGCAGGCGACCGAGGAGCCCATGACGGCTCCGCCGATGATGACGACATCCGCAGTCTGGTTCGCCATGGAACCTCCTCAAGCACACTCGGGCAAATGCGCCCGGCTTGCCGGCCAGGCCTGGTTTGGAACGGTTTACGGGCGGCTGTGGTGGCCGCCCGTGCCTGACGTCGGTTGAGCAGGTCTCAGAAGAAGGCCTGCAGGCCGGTCTGCGCCCGGCCGAGGATCAGCGCATGAACGTCATGCGTGCCCTCGTAGGTGTTGACGGTTTCCAGGTTCTGCGCGTGGCGCATGACATGGTATTCCTCCTGAATGCCGTTGCCGCCGTGCATGTCGCGGGCCTGACGGGCGATGTCCAGCGCCTTGCCGCAATTGTTGCGCTTGATCAGCGAGATCATTTCCGGCGCGACCTGGCCGGCATCGAACAGGCGGCCGACGCGCAGCGCTGCCTGAAGGCCGAGGGTGATTTCCGTCTGCATGTCGGCCAGCTTCTTCTGGAAGAGCTGCGTCTGGGCGAGCGGGCGGCCGAACTGTTCGCGGTCGAGGCCATACTGGCGGGCACGGGTCCAGCAGTCTTCCGCTGCACCCATGGCGCCCCAGGCAATGCCGTACCGGGCCCGGTTGAGGCAGCCGAACGGGCCTTTCAGGCCGGAGACATTCGGCAGCAGTGCGTCTTCGCCGACCTCGACCCCGTCCATGACGATCTCGCCGGTAATCGACGCGCGGAGCGACAGCTTGCCGCCGATCTTCGGCGCGCTGAGGCCCTTCATGCCCTTGTCGAGGACGAAGCCGCGGATGGCGCCGTCATGAGCCTCGGACTTCGCCCAGACCACGAAGACATCGGCGATCGGCGAATTGGAGATCCACATTTTGGCGCCGGTCAGCTTGTAGCCGCCGTCGATCTTTTCCGCCCGGGTGCGCATGCCGGCAGGGTCCGAACCGGCGTCCGGCTCGGTCAGGCCGAAACAGCCGACGAATTCGCCGCTTGCCAGTTTCGGCAGGTATTTCTGCCGCTGTTCTTCCGAGCCATAGGCATAGATCGGATACATGACCAGCGAGGACTGCACGCTCATCATGGACCGGTAGCCGCTGTCGATGCGTTCGATCTCGCGGGCGACGACCCCATAGGAGACGTAGGAGGCACCGGCGCAGCCGTAGTCTTCCGGCAGGGTGACGCCGAGAAGGCCGAGTTCGCCCATTTCGTTGAAGATGGACCGGTCGGTCTTTTCTTCCCGGTATGCCTCGATCACGCGCGGCAGCAGCTTTTCTTCCGCAAAGGCGCGGGCCGTATCCTGGATCAGCTGCTCGTCCTCGTTCAGCTGGTCGCGCAGATGGAACGGATCTTGCCAGTTGAAGGTGCCGCCGCCGGCGGGCGAGGACTTGACGTTCGCGGGTGCGTTCATGATCTCAATCTCCCGAAGTCTGTTGTGCCATGCCGCCGGAGCGGGCCGGCAAACGCGGCCTTTTGCAGCCGCCGGTCATTCTGTTTCTTCAACTATTGCCGGAAAATCATTTGCGTAAAAGCGAAAGCTCCTCCATCTTTCATGACGAAATGGAATGAACTGGGAAGAAAGCCATGCGGCGCGCCTTTGTCCCGCCGGCAGATACGCTGATTGCCTTCGAATGTGCGGCGCGGCACCTCAGCTTCACCCGCGCGGCCGAGGAACTGCACCTGACCCAGGGCGCGGTTTCCAAGCAGGTGCGCCAACTGGAGGACAGGCTCGGCGTCGAACTCTTCCGCCGGGTGCGTCAGCGCATTGTCCTGACCGATGCCGGCCGGCTTTATCTGCACGACATCCGTGGCGCCCTGGAACAGATGACGGCCGCGACCCGCCAGGTGATGTCCTATGCCGGCAGTGCCGACGTTCTGAACCTTGCCGTGCTGCCGACCTTCGGCACCCGCTGGCTGGCGCCGCGGATAGCCGATTTCGGCCGGCGCTACCCCGATGCCGGCCTCAATCTCAGCGTCCGCCTGCAGCCTTTCGATTTCGACGAAGAACCTTTCGACGGAGCCATTCACCACGGCGACCCGGTCTGGGCGGGGGCGATTGCGGAGCGGCTCTTCGACGAGGAAGTCATTCCGGTGGCCTCCCGCGCCTTCCGCGATCGGCACGAGATCCGCAAGCCTGCCGACCTTGCCCGCGTGCCGCGCCTGCAGCTTGCGACAAGGCCGCTTGCCTGGCGGCAATGGTTCGACCTTGCGGGCGTGGAGACCGACGCTGCCTTCCAGGGAGCGCGGTTCGAGCAGTTCGTCATGATCTCGGAAGCGGCCATTCATCATGCCGGCGCAGCGCTGATCCCGCGCTTTTTCGTCGAGGCGGAACTCGCCTCCGGCCGGCTCGTGCGTCTGTTCGATCTGTCACTGGCACAGCAGACCGCCTATTATTTCGTCTACCCCGAGGGCCGCACGATGCGCCCGGTCGTTTCCGCCTTTCGCAAATGGCTGATGGAGGAGGCAAGGACCGCCCGCACAGGCCGCGAAACCATGCTGCCGGGGTAAGTGGGGCATCGCCGGGCAGGGTGAAACCGGGCCGGTTGCCGCGCAAGAACGCGTTGCCCCGGAACGTTTCCAACCGGCCGGCGTTTCCCCAGCGCATCGGCCCCGGAATGGTCTCTTCGCAAAACCGGATGCCGGAAGTCGGACTTGGGATAGGATCACCCGCGGTGGCCGACGGTGGCAGTGGCTTGAAGCCGGTTGTCCGGGCGTTGCGGGAGTAGGAGATCGAGTTGGAAAAACAGCATCTGCGCCTCATTCTCAACGGCAAGTCCGCCGACCGCCAGGATGTCCGCGACGCAGTGGACGCGGTCCGCGGCATGGGGCACGACGTGTCCGTCAGGGTAACTTATGAGCCCGGGGATGTTGCCCGGCTGGCAGCCGAGGCGCTGCGCGACCAGGAAGAGCAGCGCATCGATACGCTTGTCAGCGGCGGCGGCGACGGCACGTTGCACGAGGTGGTGGATGCTGTCTTGCACGAGCTGCCGGAGAGCGAAAAGCCCCCTTTCGCCTTCGCCGTGCTGCCGCTCGGGACGGCCAATGATTTTGCCGGCCACATCGGAATGGACGCTGCCGATATCCCCGCCTGCCTGCGGTTCGCCGCCCGGGCGCCGGCAAAGCCGATGGACATTGGCACGGTCAACGGCTGCATCTTCGTCAATATGGCGACCGGCGGCTTCGGCACGCAGGTGACCGCACAGACCGACCCGGCGCTCAAGAAGCTGCTCGGCGGTGCGGCCTATCTCTTCACCGGCCTGCAGCGCTTTTCCGAGCTTGCCGCCTGCGAGGCGCGGGTCGAGGCGGAGGATTTTTCCTGGGAAGGGTCGTTCCTGGCGCTGGCCGTCGGCAACGGCCGGCGCGCCGGCGGCGGCATCGAGCTCTGTCCGCGCGCCAAGCTCGACGACGGCTTTCTGGACGTCACCATCCTGCCCTTTCCGGCTTCCGGCAAGGTGATCGACCTCCTGTCGACGCTCCTGGAAAGCGGCGTTGACGATGCCCATCACGGTGCCAAGCACGGCGTCATCCAACGCAAGTCCCAATGCCTCACCGTGGAAACCTCCGAGCCGGTGCAGTTCAACCTGGACGGCGAACCGATGAATGGACAGTCCTGGAAGATTGCGGTAAGGCAGCACCAGATCGAGATGCGGCGCTAGAGCATATCTCGACAATATTGGATCATTTGATGAAGAATTCCGGTTCACTCGGCAAGGCGTGCCGTACAGCGCGATGCGGTGCATCGTGCAAGCGGCGCAACGACGCCGATGGGCCGGAATTCTTCACCCGGGACGGGCTGAAGTCATTGGAAAAAAATGAATTGGGCCGGGCGATTTTGCCCTC